>JADKLW010000035.1_pt1 | contig 94325 bp, 85 predicted proteins | sample 8641881 | NCBI WGS metagenome assembly JADKLW01 (sample SAMN16272185, study PRJNA661076) | feces metagenome | isolation source: fecal sample from diarrhoea affected cattle B | host: Bos taurus | place: South Africa: Lokaleng Village, Mahikeng | collected 2019-09
TGACCATCGTGCGCGATCTCATCAAGGTGCGCAGCGTGCGCAGCAAGATGCTGGACGACGGTATTGCCTATGTACGTATCGCTCAGTTCCAGGAACGCACGGTGCAAGACCTGGCGCGCCAGTTGGGCGAACTTAGCGCCACCGCGCAACCCAAGGCGCTTATCCTTGACCTGCGCAACGATCCGGGCGGCCTGCTGGACAGCGCCATTGGCGTTTCGTCGGCCTTCTTGCCTCCGGATGTATTGGTCGTGTCCACCAAAGGCCGTATCCCATCATCAAATCGCGAATACTTCGCCAAGCCGGTAGACACCATGCGCAGTTTCCTGGACAGCGGTTCGGTGCAGCCTGCCGGCCAGAACGTATCCGACTGGGCCAAGACAGTACCCATGGTGGTGCTCGTCAACGTCGGCTCGGCTTCCGCTTCCGAGATCGTTGCCGGCGCTCTGCAAGATCACAAGCGTGCCAAGATCATGGGCAATCGCACCTTCGGCAAAGGTTCGGTGCAAAGTGTTTTGCCATTAAGCGAAACCACCGGCATCAAGCTGACCACCGCGCGCTACTTCACGCCGGCAGGTCGATCCATACAAGTCACGGGTGTCGAGCCCGACATCCTTGTGGACGACACGGCGCAGGGCAATCTGTTCCGCCTGCCGCGCGAAGTCGATCTCGAGCGACACCTGCACAACGCCACACTGGCTGAAGAGCAAGCCAGCAAGGCCGATGCAGCCGACGACGAGTCTCTCCCCAAGATGTTCGAGTTCGGTGGCGCTGACGACTACCAGCTCAAGCAGGCCATCAACCTCCTGGAGGGTCGGGCGGTCAAGCGCCGCGATCCGTCGCTGGTGGCAGCCAAGACCGAAGCCCAGGCCACAGACCAGGCCACAGACCAGGCCAAATCGGAATCCAGCACTGATGACGCTGCTGCGGAAAAAAAAAACCCACTGAGTCCCGCTAGCGGTGTAGAGCGGTACCGGATAACGCCTGAAGGCTTGATTCCCGCGCAATGAACGATCAGCAACTGCTGCGTTACGCGCGGCATATTCTGCTTGATGAGTTCGGGATCGAAGGACAGGAGCGGCTGCATGCCAGCAGGGTCTTGATTGTAGGTGCCGGAGGCCTGGGTTCGCCGGCTGCCTTGTACCTGGCGTCGGCCGGTGTTGGGCATATCGTTCTTGCGGACGATGATGTCGTAGACCTCAGTAACCTTCAACGACAGATTCTGCACAACACGTCGCGTGTGGGCGCAGCCAAGGCCCAGTCCGGCAAGCAGACCTTGCATGACATCAACCCCGAGATACGCATTGATGCGCTGGTGGCCCGATTGGATGGCCAGGCCTTGGATGAACAAGTCAGCCTGGCCGACCTGGTACTGGATTGTTGCGACAACTTCGCCACGCGCCATGCGGTCAACCGATCTTGTGTCCGCTATCGCAAGCCGCTGGTCTCGGGCGCGGCGATTCGCTTTGCCGGCCAGGTCAGCGTATTTGATCTACGGCGAGCCGATGCACCGTGCTACCACTGCCTGTTCCCTGAAGCCGACGATGTGGAAGAGCTACGCTGCGCCACGACCGGCGTGCTGGGTCCTCTGGTGGGTATCGTAGGCAGCATGCAGGCCGCCGAAGCCATCAAGGTGTTGGCACAGATGGGCGAGCCTATGGTGGGACGCATGCTATGCCTGGACGCGCTTGCCATGCAATGGCAAACCATACGCTTCAAACGCGATCCGCACTGCGCGGTGTGCGCAGGGCGTGAGGCCCGGTAAGCAGCTTGCCGACGGCATTGACCCTGACATCGACGTAGGCGCTGCGCCCGCGGTGCAGTGAAGAAAACGGTGTTCCCGGATGAAACACATGCACGGTGCGCATGCCGACATGTCGCGCAGCTTTCAGATTCCTGAGGGTATCTTCCACCAGCACGACTCGGCTGGCGGGTACCTTCAGTCGCGCCAGTACTTGGCGCAGCAAGGCGGCTGAAGGCTTGGGGCGTATGGTGCCTTGCAGATTCATATGATCGATGGCCCACAGGCATTCGAAACAATGCAGGATGCCCAGATGCATGAGCACTTGGCGCGCATAGGCCAGCGGGGCGTTGGTCAGCAGGATCTTGCGGCCGGGCAGGCGGCCAAGCTTATAGGCAAGGCCGGCTTCGGAGTGCACCAGCGGCGCGACCTCGAAGCTATGGCTCAGTGCCAGAAAGGCGGCCGCATCGACCTTGTGGTGGCGCACCATGCCGATGACGGTGGCGCCGTAACGCTTCCAGTATTTTCGTCGCAGCGCATTGGCCGCGTCTGCTTCAAGATCCAGTGTGCTTGCCACCGCTTGCGCCATGGCGCCATCTATGGCCTGGAATATGCCCCGGGAGCAATCATGCAGCGTGTTGTCCAGGTCGAACAGCCAGACGGTGTCATGGCCTGCACCGGATCCGTCGCGCGGCGGCCGGTGCAGCGCCATGCTGCGGCGCAAGGGTCGCATCGGGTCAGTGAGAAGTGATCATGGTGCCGACACCGCGATCGGTCAGGATCTCGAGCAAGAGGCAATGCGGCACGCGGCCGTCCACGATATGCACGGAAGTGACGCCATTGCGTGCGGCATCCAGGGCGGAAGAAATCTTGGGCAGCATGCCGCCCGAGATCGTACCGTCCTGGAAGAGTTCGTCTATGGTGCTTGCCGACAGACTGCGCAGGAGCTCGCCGTTCTTGTCCAGAACGCCTGGCGTATTGGTCAGCATGACCAGTTTTTCAGCGCCCAGCACTTCGGCCATTTTTCCGGCCACGATATCGGCATTGATGTTGTAGGCGCGACCGTCTTCGCCATAGCCTATGGACGAGATCACGGGGATGAACTGATCGTCCTGCAGCGCCTTGACGACTGCGGGTTCGATGCGGGTGATGTCGCCGACATAGCCAATGTCCAGCCATTCGCCGGGTTTTTCCTGGTCGGCCAGCAGCTTCTTGCTGGCCTGGATCAGGCAGCCGTCCTTGCCGGTCAGGCCCACGGCCTTGCCGCCGGCTTCGTTGATCATCATGACGATGTCTTGCTGTACTTGGCCACCCAGCACCCATTCGACCACTTCCATGGTCTCGGCGTCGGTAATGCGCATGCCTTGTACGAAGGCGCCTTCCTTGCCGATGCGCTTGAGGGCCGCGTTGATCTGCGGGCCGCCGCCATGCACGACCACCGGGTTGAGCCCGACCAGCTTGAGCAGCACCACGTCGTGAGCAAAACACCGTTGCAGATGCTCATCAGTCATGGCGTTGCCGCCGTACTTGATGACGACGGTTTTACCGTGGAAGCGCCGAATATAGGGCAGGGCCTCCGACAGTACGTCTGCCTTGACGGTCGAGGAATGCGATAGGGAGTCGGAAGTCGTGGTCATGGATTAACTGGCCAGGGCCTGGTTGACGGTGCGAAGGAACGCGACTTTGTCGTAATTGCCAACGTAGCGCTTGATGATGTTGCCTTCCTTGTCGATAAGAAAGGCGGTCGGTGTGAGCTGGACGTTGCCGAACGCCTGCGCGATGGTGCCTTTCGAGTCGATGGCGACCGTAAAGGGCAGCTTGCGGGTTTCGGCGTAGTTCAGGACGTAGTCGGCCCGATCGTACTGCATGGCCACCGCAATGGTTTCGAAGCCTTGTGGCGCCAGGGTGTTGTAGTTGTCGATGGCGTCTGGCATTTGCGCAATGCAGGTCGTGCAGCTGGTTGCCCAGAACTTCACGAGCACGACTTTGCCGCGCAGGTCTTGCGTAGTGATGGTCTGGCCGGTCAGTGACGTAAAGGTCACATCAGGCGCTGTCTTGGCGGCACCGGCAAATTGCCACACGCCGACCCCGGCAAGGGCCAGCGCGACCACAGCGCCTATCAGGATTTTTTTCATTGCACAGGTATGGCTTGAACATCGCCGGTATCGGCTGAGGATGCCGGCGTGGAGTCAGGGGAGGTCTCTATCGGTGCCGGCGAGCTGGGCTGAGCGATGCTTTCCGGTGAGACGATGTCGAACAGCTTCACGACCTTATTGACGCCGCCCACGCTTGCCGTAGCCTTGCCTGCACGCTCGCCTTCAGCGGCGGTGACGCGACCCAGCAAATACACGATGCCACGCTCGGTCGTGACGAGTATGGTGCGCGTGGGTACTTCTTTGGTGTTGATCAGGGTGGACTTGACCTTGGACGTCAGCCAGGTGTCGTTGGTACGCACGCTGATAGGCGTGATGTCTCCTACACGGAGTTCGTTGACGACCCGCTGTACTTTTTCGACGTTGCGCGCGGCTTCTTCCGCCTTGGCCTTGTCCGCGGCGCTGGGTACGTCGCCCGTGAGCAGCACGAGGCCGGCGTACGAAGCGGCATTGACCCGCGCGCGATCTTCGAAGAGCCTGCGCATTTCAGAGGCGATCTTCAGCTCGATGGCCTGGTCTTCGACTTGCTCGCCCGCCGTACGCCTGTCGGTTGCCACCACAGCGGTGGTGGCGGCCGTGCCGCCCACGACCAACAGGCCACAACCGGATAATGCGGTGAGGGCCGCCAGGGCAAATGCAGCGAACAAGGTCCGTTGAGCGGATAAGCGAGCGAGCATTAGAGGGTGTCTCCTAGTAGCAGTGCGTCGATGCCATCGCACAGAGCGTGCAACAGCACAATATGGACTTCCTGTATGCGCATGGTGCGGTCATGCGGCACACACAAGTGGATATCGGTGTCGCCGAGCAGTTCGGCGATGCTGCCGCCGCCTTTGCCGGTAAGGGCAATGACAGACATGTCGCGATCATGTGCCGCCTCAATAGACCGCATTACATTGGGAGAGTTCCCGCTGGTGGAAATCGCGACCAGCACATCGCCGGCATGGCCCAGGGCAAGGACTTGGCGTTCGAAGATGGCATCAAAGCCGTAATCGTTGCCCACGGCGGTCATGATGGACGTGTCGGTATTAAGCGCGACCCCGGCTAACGGCAAGCGGTCGCGCTCGAAGCGGCCCACCAGTTCGGCAATGAAGTGCTGCGCGTCGGCAGCCGACCCACCGTTGCCGCAGGCGAGGATCTTGCCATCGTTGGCCAAACTGGCGAACAACAGGTCGACGGCGTCGGAAAGCGGCTGAGCCAGCTCTTTTGAGCTGGCCTTCAGGGTGTCGATGGCGTCGTCAAAGTGCGAAGCCATGTGCGAGGTCATGTCCATGATTGTCATTATCTCATGTTCGAAACCAGAATGACGCCGCCCGGGTCACTCGCGAAAGGCATCCTTGATCCACACCAGGCCTTGCGGTTCGATGCCGATGACATCGAAGCGGCAGGCCGGCGTCCTGCCCCGAAAATAGCGTTGAACCAGCCGGGGCAGGAATAACTGCGCCGTCCGTATGAGCCGCAGTTGCTTCTCGCGGTTTACACTGGCAGCCGCGCCCCCATAGGCGGGATGGAAGCGGTGGCGGACCTCGATAAAGACCAGGACCTCGCCATCCCGTGCCACCAGGTCGATTTCGCCGGTTTTGCCAAGCAGATTGCGCGCGATGATGGTCAGTCCCTGCTGCTGCAAATGGTCGCTGGCCCGGGATTCACCATCGCGTCCGGTCCGTTGCGTGGGCGAAAGCATGGCAGGCAGCGGCGGCAGGCGCGGCGGGCAGGGCCGATTGGCCTTGCGCTGCCGGGCCTTGATGGCTTTTTGCTGGGCGCGGCCGGCCAACACATAAAGGCGGTCTTCATCCGTCATGGTCATCCTTTTCACTACCAGCCGGGATCAGACGTCAGTATGAGCGAAATGAACGAATTTTCAGACTCCCAGGCGACATGGAAACGTCTCACCGAGCGCGTGTCGGCGCAGAGCTGGCCCCCAGCCACCCTTTATGTGGTCGCCACACCCATAGGCAACCTGGGCGATCTTAGTCTGCGAGCCTGGCAGACCCTGTCGCGCTGCGACGTGATAGCGGCGGAAGACACCCGAGCCAGTCGGGCGCTGATGGACGCATGGGGCGTAAGGACCCCGCTTATCGCCGCCCATCGCCACAACGAAGCCGCAGCGGCCCAGGCCATCGTGGCCCGCCTCGCGCAAGGGGAACGCGTGGCGCTGGTGTCGGATGCGGGCGCCCCGGCCGTAAGCGATCCGGGTGGCCGCATCGTGCGCGCCGTGCGACAGGCCGGCTATGCCGTCATTGCCATCCCCGGTGCCAGCGCTGTCATTGCGGCCTTGATGACCAGCGGCGTCACGACGGACGAGAATCCGGCTTTTATATTCGCCGGCTTCATGCCGCCCAAGGCCGCTGCCCGCCGCAAATGGCTACAGCAGTGGTGTGCCCTGCCCGCGCCGGTGGTGATGTTCGAATCGCCGCATCGCCTGGCGGCGGCGGTGCGAGACCTGTTGCAGGTGTGCGGGCCAACGCGCCAGTTGACACTGGCTCGCGAGCTGACGAAGCGGTTTGAACAGGTTCACACGGTGGCGCTGGGCGATGCATCGGCCTGGCTGGAGGCAGATGCGCATCATGCTCAGGGCGAATTCGTGCTGATCGTGCATCAGGAAGAGAAGGTGCAGGCAGAAGGCGTGAGCGCCGATACGCTGGCTCTGCTGGATGCCTTGTTGGGACATTTGTCCGTGCGCGATGCCGCACGCGTGACCGCGCAGGTCAGCGGCGTGGCGCGCGATACGCTGTATGCACTGGCCCTCGCTCGCCAGGAATCAGCGCAGGGCCATTGACGAAGGCAGCCCCGTGCGTTGCTCTATCCGCATGGCAGCATTGACGGCGGCGGTGCGGGACGGATAGGGGCCAACCCGCACCCGGTGCAGCTCGCCGGTGCTGTCTACATAGGCCTGGTTGGTTTCGGTGTGGCCGATTTGCGCGTTCAGTTCGGTCGCCAGTGTGTCGGCAGTGTGCCTGGCCGAGAATGCGCCGAACTGCAAATACACCTGTCCGGCTGCTATGCCCGATGCATCCGACGGACCCGGGTTGCTGGCAAAGGCGTCATCGTTGTGCGACAAGGCCGCGAGCGCGTCGGGTACACCGGCAGCCTCTTGTGTCTGTTCCGGGGCCGGGCTGGCCTGTGCAGTCAGCACAGGAGCGGGGGCCGGCGGAGGCGCCACAGGCAGGGGCTGCGCCTTCGGTGTATCGAACGAGTTATTCCGTATATCCTGATTGGTAATGGCCTCCACGACGACTTGTCCACTGCCTGGGCCGATAAGGCCCAGCTTGGCGGCGGCGACGTACGACAAGTCTATGATGCGCGCACTGTGGAACGGACCGCGATCGTTGACGCGAACAATGACCGATTTTCCTGTACCGGCGCGTGTCACACGGGCGTAGCTGGGTATGGGCAAGGTCGGGTGCGCTGCCGTCATGGCGTACATGTCGTAGGTTTCGCCGTTGGCGGTCTTTTTGCCATGGAACTTCTTGCCATACCAGGATGCCGTGCCCTCTTGTCGGAAAGGCCGCTCGTCGCTTACCGGTACGTAGCGCTTGCCGAACACGACATAGGGACGGAAGTTGGCCTTGGCGTGAGACTCGATGCGCGGTACGGCATTGGGGATGGCTTCGATGTCGGCCGGTATGTTGCTGCCCGGACCGTCATCCTTGTAATATCCGCCACCCTTGCCGCCGCCGGAACCGCCCGTGCTGGAACACCCCGCCAGTATCAGCAAACCCACGGCCAGTACCGCGGTCAGCAGTCGTTGCGCCCAGGTCATGGAATGTCGGGCGGGGGCTGATTGCGGTGACGGATCAGTAGCGGAGAGTGATCCGCAAAGCGCAGCGCCAGCTGTTCGGTGACATACACCGACCGGTGCTTGCCTCCGGTGCATCCGATCGCAACAGTGAGGTAGTTACGCGTATCCTGCATGTACAGGGGCAGCCATCGTCGGATGAAGCCGGCGATATCTTCGATCATGGTTTCGACGCTGCCGAATTGCGCCAGCCATTGCGCCACTGGGGCATCGCGGCCAGTAAGTGGCCGCAGATTGCGATCGTAATGCGGGTTGGGCAGACAACGAACATCAAACACCAGGTCGGCGTCGCCCGGGACGCCGCGCTTATACGCGAAGGATTCGAAGGTGAGTACAACGGGTGCACGGTCGGCCTGCACCAGGTCGCGCACCCATGCGCGCAGTTGCCCGGGTGTGAGGTCGGAAGTGTCGATGACGTGTTCTTGCTCGCGCAGCGGGGCCAGCATTTCGCGCTCGGTATCGATGCATTCTTGCAGCGAGGGCGATTGCCCGTCTTGCTGCAGGCGGTCGGTCAGTGGATGCCGGCGCCTGGATTCGGAATAGCGTTGCTGCAGCGTGTGATCGTTGGCGTCCAGGAATATGACACGAAAGGCCGTGCCCATGGCGCGCAGGCTGGTGATGACATCGGGCAGTTCGTCCAGGTCGCCTGGCGAGCGTACATCAATGGCGACTGCCACGCGTTCGAGCTGGCTATCGCGTGTGCTGGCAATGAACTCGTGTAAAAAGCGTACCGGCAGGTTGTCAACGCAGGTATAGCCCGCATCTTCGAGCAAGCGCAGTGCCACAGATTTTCCTGAGCCTGAAATTCCCGTGATGAGGACAATATTAAGCATGCGTAGCGTGTTTCCTATTCTTGGCGGCTGCTTTCCATAATGGCGATAGCCTGGCGTTCGATGAATTCACCCATGGTATCAATGCCGCGCAATGTCAGTATGGTGTTGCGTACGGCGGCCTCGACCAGAACCGCCAGGTTGCGGCCTGCGGCCACTTGCAACATGACGCGCTTGATCGGTATGCCCAACACGTCTTCGGTTTGGTCCTGCACGGGCAATCTTTCGAACGCGTCTGGCGAGGACCGTATAAGCTTGACCATAAGCTTGAGCTTCATTTTACGGCGCACCGACGTTTCGCCAAAAATGGTGCGGATGTCCAATAGCCCCAGCCCGCGTACCTCAAGCAGGTTCTGCAATAGCGGCGGGCACTGGCCTTCTATCATGTTAGGCGCTGTACGTGACAATTCGACTGCATCGTCCGCTACCAGGCCGTGGCCGCGCGAAATCAGCTCGAGCGCCAACTCGCTTTTGCCCAGGCCGGATTCTCCGGTGATCAACACCCCTAGCCCCAGTACGTCCATGAAGACGCCGTGCATGGTGGTTTTGGGGGCGAGTCGTTTGCCCAGGTAGATGCGCAGCAAGTCGATCAGTTGGGCGGCGTCTATCGATGTGGACAACAGGGGGATTTGTTGCTCGTTGCAGAAATCGCGTAGGTCGTCCGGCACGGGCATGCCTTCGGCGATCAGTATGGCCGGAACGCCTCCGGCGACCAGATCTTCCAGATGATGAACGCGTCGTCGCGTTTCGAAGCGGGTGTAATAGGAGAGCTCGGCCGTGCCAAAGACTTGTATGCGCGAAGGATGGATGAGGTTCAGGTGACCCACCAGGTCGGCGCCCGACATGCCCCGGTCCGGAATCAGGCGGTGAGCCGCGCCCAGGCCCCCAACCCAAGTGAATGGAATCTTGTCGGCGTTGTCACTTACAAGTTCTTGGATAGTGAGCATGCGCGCCTCAGGTCGGCGTGTTGGTCAGCAGGTCGTGAATGACGGCGGGGTCGGTTTCGGTCGACAAGGCCTGACGCAGCCCAGCGTCGGACATCAGCTTGGCGATTTCGGCGAGCAGGTCCAGGTGTAACTGGGTGGCCGCCTCGGGAACCAGCAGGATAAGCAGCAGGCTGGCCATGCGGCCGTCGGTGGTGTCAAAGCGGACGGGATCGGCAAGCCGGATAAAGGCCGCGCAAGGTTCCTTAAGGTCTTTGATGCGGCCGTGCGGTACCGCCACATGATGCCCTAGCGCCGTAGAGCCCAGGCGCTCGCGCGCGATGAGACTTTGGAATACCGCGGTCCGGGCGATGCCGTGATGGTTTTCGAATAGCAGGCCTGCTTGCTCGAGAGCTCGTTTTTTGCTTGTAACGGCCAGATCGAGCACCACGTTGGAGGGGGGCAGGATACGCGACAATAAGTTCATAGCAATCATTATATGGGCATAACGAAGGCCTCAACCACCTTCGCGATTGAGGCCGTGTGCCGGTTATCGTGTGCGCATTGTCGCGGGCAGGCAATGCCGGCGTTGGCGTAACGAATATCGGGTCGTGATGATTATTCTACGGGAGGGGCTTCCTGTCGCTTCACGGGTTCGTGGGCGTGGTTTTGCACGATGGTTTTGTATTTGATGACCTGCCTGTCGGTTTTGTCGGTAAGCAGGTCGATGGCGGCATAGAGGTTTTCGTCTATGGCTGCGCAGTGTACGTCTTTGCCAGGCAGCCGCACGGTGACTTCGGCGGTGTGGTTCAGGCGCTCTATTGAGAGTATGACCTGTGTGTCGATGACGTTATCGAAATGTCGAGATACACGCGACATTTTGTTCATGACATATTCCCGTATGGCGGGGGTGATTTCCAGGTGACGACCAGTGATGCTCAGGTTCATATCGGGCTCTCCTTCTTGAGAATTCAGGCTTGCGCAAACGCGCGGTTTGGATCGGCTTGGTCTCCTTGTAAAGAGTTGGTCATGATTTCAGTGTATAGATTATGCAGCGTAAATCAAGGCCTACATCTTGAAGTTCTTGCCCAGATAGACCTTGCGTACAGCCTCGTTGTCTATGATTTCGTTGGGGTGGCCATCGGTCAGGACCTTGCCCTCGCTGATGATGTAAGCGCGGTCGCAGATGCCCAGGGTTTCGCGCACGTTATGGTCGGTGATCAAGACGCCGATATTCCGCCCCTTAAGGAAGTGCACGATGCGCTGGATCTCGATGACGGCAATCGGATCCACCCCGGCAAAGGGCTCGTCCAGCAGAATAAAGCGGGGGTGGGTAGCCAGGGCACGCGCGATTTCAACGCGGCGACGTTCGCCTCCGGAAAGCGAAATGGCCGTATTGCGACGGATATGTCCGATTTGCAGTTCGTCGATCAGCGATTCGAGGTTCTCGCCGATCTTGCCGGATGTCAGCGGCTTGCCGGTTTCGTCGACCTGCAGCTCCAGTACGGCCCGGATGTTTTGCTCCACGGTCAACCGGCGAAACACCGAGGCGTCCTGAGGCAAATATGACAAGCCCAGGCGTGCGCGCTTGTGCATGGGCATGCTGGTAATGGGGGTGCCGTCGATTTCGATGCGCCCGGCGTCGGTAGGAATGATGCCCACGATCATGTAGAAGCTTGTGGTCTTGCCGGCGCCGTTGGGCCCCAGCAACCCCACGACCTCTCCGCTGTTGACCGACATGGATACATCGTGAACGACCGTGCGCTTGCCGTAGGTTTTACGCAGGCCGGTGGCATGCAGGCTGCCGTGAACAGCGTTGGGTGCGCGACCGCCAGGGGGCTTCGGCTTGTCGGAATGAAACATAAATCGGTCTTTCGCCTTGTGGGCGGTCAATTGGCAGGCGCTGATTTCTTGCGACACTCGGCTGCGGCGGCATCGGCTTTTGCGCGTGGCTGGGCAACGGAGCGCACCCGTCCGCCCTGGGCTGCAGAATTGGGACCGCCGTAGGCCTCGTAGGTGTCGGTCTTTTGCTTGTAGATGACGCGCTCGCCTCGGATGTTGTCAAACGGCTTGCCACAGACGTAGCGGGTGATAACGGCCTGGCCGATGACCACCAGCTGTTCTGTTTTGCCGTCGTATTCGGCGCGCAATCCTTCGGCTTCGATCACCTCGAAGTCTTCGGGGTTTTCCTGGCGGATATGTACCAGCTTGCCCGGTCCGACGGTCGCGGTGCCGTATTGAAAGCCTTCGGCGTCCTCGCTCATGACCAGTTTGTCGGAGCGTAGCGTCATGAGCCCTCGGGTCATGATGACATTGCCGGTAAAGATGCTGACCTTTTGTACGTCGTCGTAATTCAGTGTGTCGGACAGGATCAGGGTGTCCGGCTCTTCCTGCGGAGCGGGTGTTGCAGCCGGTGTGGAGGCCGGCGGTGTGCCGCCCGACTGCGCAAGCACCGAGCCGGCTGGCAGACCAATGACGGCGGCAAGCAGCCATGCCGCGAAGAAACGATAGCGTGATGGAATCATGGTTGTTCTTCTTTCTCGGATTTGGTGGACTGGCCGGGCCGCGACTCTTCGCCGGAGATCTTGACGTCCGTGGCCGAAAACACTTGCAACTGCCGTGTATCGTTATCGTAACGCATGCCCTTGCCATTCATGGTGGATTTCCCGTGAACCACCAGCGCGGGCAAATCAGTGAAGACCAGGTCTTTATCGGGCAGGATGGTCAATTGTTCGCTGCGTACGTCCAGTGCCGGATTATCGCCATCGGCCACCCGGTGGACATGGGCATCGCCTTTCATGATGATGCGTTCGCCGTCCTGATCCATGATGGCGGTGTTGGAGGTGCCGACCGTGATCGGCGAACCGGGCTGCTGGCCGGTGGCCTTGGCGGTCGTGATCTCGTAGGAGTCGTCATCGGGGTAGTGCTGCATGAAGTCGCCTTCCAGCCGATTGATGGCTACGCCCTCAGTGTCGGTGCGCACCATGACGAAATTGGACGCCCATGAGTCCGGCTCATGGGTAATCCGGCGCGGCGGGTCGATGGGGATGGCCCGCTGCGCGTAGTCGGCCGCCCACCAGGTGCCGACCACCAGGCATATCAGTAGCAGGACGGCAACCAGGGCTGGGGCGCGCTCTTTCATGGTTTATTGGATGGCCCCGCTCGCGCGCATGGCCGTAGGGGTAAAGAAGGGGCCCAGCTTGCCCTGGGCGGCCAGGATCAGGTCGCAGCATTCGCGCACGGCTCCGGAGCCGCCCGGCTGCGTCGCCATCCAGTGGGCAATTTGCGCGACGTAGACGGGTGCATTGGGTACGCTGGCAGCAAAGCCGACCTTTTGCAGCGCCGGCAGGTCGATGATGTCGTCGCCCATATAGCCGACCTCGGCCAGGGTACAGCCGTGTTCTTGGGCCAGGGCGCTGATGGCGCGCCCCTTGTCGCTGACGCCTTGATGCACGATGGCGATGCCCAGCTCGGCCGCGCGGCGGGCCACGATGGGGCCTTCCCGGCCTGTGACCAGCGCAATGGCAATGCCGCTTTCGCGCAGCATCCGCAGTCCATAGCCGTCCAGCGCATGAAAGCCCTTGATCAGCTCGCCATGTTCGCCGTACCAGAGCCGGCCGTCGGTCAGCACGCCGTCGACATCAAAGGCCATCAGCCGCAATGGGCGCAAGCGATCGATGACGGCTGATGATATCTTGGCCAGAATCAGGGCTTCTGCGGGGTGCGAAATACGAGGACTGTCCATAATCAAATAACCTTGGCGGCAAGCAGGTCGTGCATATGCAAAGCCCCCAATAGTAGCCCGGTATCGTCCACGACCAGCATCTGGTTCAGGCGGCCGGCATCCATGACGGTGGCCGCCTCGACAGCCAGGGCGTCCGGGGCGATGGTTTTGGGGCCAGGCGTCATGCCGGTGGCCACGGTCAGCGGGCGGATGTCGCCGTGACGGGCGATCAGCCGGCGCAGGTCTCCGTCGGTGAAGATGCCCGCCGGCTGCTTGTTGTCGTCAATAACGATGGTCATGCCCATGCCCTTGGTGGACATCTCGACCAGCGCATCGGCCACTGGGGTGTCCAGGTGCACGATAGGCAGGGCCTCGCCCTGGCGCATGACGTCACGCACACGGGTAAGCAGGCGGCGGCCCAGCGCCCCGCCGGGGTGCGAGCGGGCGAAGTCTTCGCGGCTGAACCCGCGCGCTTCCAGGCAGGCGACCGCCAGGGCATCGCCCAGTACCAGGGCTGCGGTCGTGCTGGCAGTCGGAGCAAGGTTAAGGGGGCAGGCCTCTTGGGCTACGTGAGCGTCCAGATGCAGGTCGGCGTTGCGGGCAAGTTCCGACTGCGCATGGCCGGTCAAGGCGATAAGCCGGGCGCCCAGGCGGCGCACCACCGAGAGCACGGTAAGCAACTCATGGGCGGCGCCAGAGTACGACAGCGCCAGAACAATATCTTGCCGGGTCAGCATGCCCAGGTCGCCATGTATGGCTTCGGCCCCGTGCATGAAGAAGGCCGGTGTGCCGGTCGAGGCCAGCGTGGCGGCGATTTTCTTGGCAATATGGCCGGATTTGCCGATGCCGGTGACCACCACGCGGCCCTGGCAGGCGAGCATCATGGCGACGGCCTGCTCGAAGCTGTCGTCCAGGCGGGCATCCAGCGCCTGCAGCGCGGCAATTTCGGTCGCGAAAGTGCGATGGGCGGAGGCAAGCGTGTCGGGCTGCGCCAAGGTAGAGTGTTTTTCCATCATGGGATTTTAAACGCTGCCGCTCCTGTTATAGTTATTCCCTGGCATCCCCCCCCTGCTACTGGCAATTTACATGCATATTGATCCCGCCGTCTACGTCCGTAGCGCGATTCGCAGTGTCCCCGATTGGCCCAAGCCCGGCATTACCTTCCGCGATATCACGCCGGTTTTGCAAGACCCGCGCTCGTTCCGTGTCTTGATCGACCTGTTTGTCTACCGCTATATGCGTCAGCGGCTGGATCTGGTGGCGGGCATCGATGCGCGCGGCTTCATATTGGGCTCGGTGCTGGCTTACGAGTTGAACCTGGGCTTTGTGCCGGTGCGCAAGAAAGGCAAGCTGCCGTTCCAGACTGTAGCCGAAGAGTATTCCCTGGAATATGGCAATGCCACCGTCGAGATGCATACCGATTCGGTAAGGCCGGGCCAGCGTGTGCTCTTGATCGACGATCTTATCGCCACGGGCGGCACCATGGTGGCGGCATCCAAGCTGTTGCAGCGCTTGGGCGCCAACGTGATCGAAGCGGCCGCCATCATCGACCTGCCTTATCTGGGCGGTTCGCAGGCCCTGAAAGACACGGGCCTGCCCATTTACACCGTCTGCAGTTTCGACGAAGGCGCAGCCTAGGCAGGCCTGGGCTTCCCTAGACCAGCACGCGTTCGATGCCGCCGGTATTGGCATCGCGCACGTAATCCTGCATCCAGCCTTCTCCAAGGATGTGCCGCGCCATCTCGACCACGATGTAGTCGGCCTCCATGCCGGTATCGCCCTGATAGCGCGACAGACCTTGCAGGCATGAAGGGCACGAGGTCAGTATCTTGACATCGCCGGTGTAGCCGTCGGCGCGTATCTCGTTCGTGTTCTTGGCCAGCTCTTCCTGCTTGCGAAAGCGCACTTGGGTGGAAATGTCGGGGCGCGAGACGGCCAGCGTGCCGGACTCCCCGCAGCAGCGGTCGGTCTTGATGGCTGTGTCGCCCACCAGCGCCTTGACGGTCTTCATGGGTTCCTGCAGCTTCATCGGCGTATGGCAGGGATCGTGGTACATGTAGCGCACCCCTTGCACCCCTTGTATCTGTATGCCTTTTTCCAGCAGGTATTCGTGTATGTCGATCAGGCGGCAGCCCGGGAATATTTTCTCGAACTCATAGCCGGCCAACTGGTCGTAGCAAGTACCACAGCTGACCACCACCGTCTTGATGTCCAGGTAGTTCAGCGTGGTGGCCATGCGATGGAACAGCACGCGGTTGTCCGTGATGATTTTCTCGGCCTTGTCCGTCATGCCATTGCCGCGCTGGGGATAGCCGCAGCACAGGTAGCCGGGCGGCAGCACGGTCTGCACGCCGGCATGCCACAGCATGGCCTGGGTTGCCAGGCCCACTTGCGAAAACAGGCGTTCCGAGCCGCAACCCGGAAAATAAAAGACCGCTTCCGTATCGGGCGAGGTACGTGCCGGATCACGGATGATGGGCACGTAGTTGGCGTCTTCGATGTCCAGCAGCTTGCGTGCGGTTTGTTTTGGTAGCCCGCCGGGCATTTTTTTATTGATGAAATGCACCACCTGTTCGCGTATGGGCGCCTTGCCCAGCGTGGCGGGCGGATGGGCCACCTGTTTGCGCGATGGGCCGGCCAGCAGGTCGTGAGCGACCCGTTGTGCCTTGTAGCCCACATCTATCATCGCCTTGCGTGTGGCCTTGATAACGCGGGGATCCTTGGCGTTCAGGAAGAACATGGCCGCCGTCGTGCCGGGATTGAAGGACTTCTTGCCCATGCGGCGCAGCAGTGCCCGCATCTCCATGGAGACCTCGCCGAAATCGATGTCCACGGGACAGGGGTTGTAGCACTTGTGGCAGACGGTGCAGTGGTCCGCAACATCTTCAAACTCTTCCCAGTGTTTCAGGCTGACGCCACGCCGTGTCTGCTCTTCGTAAAGGAAGGCTTCGATCAGCAGCGAGGTCGCGAGAATTTTATTGCGCGGCGAGTAAAGCAGGTTGGCGCGCGGCACATGCGTGGCGCACACCGGCTTGCATTTGCCGCAGCGCAGACAGTCCTTGATGGCGTTCGATATGGAGCCGATTTCGCTGCGCTGCATGATCAGCGATTCGTGGCCCAGCAAGTTGAAACTGGGCGTCCAGGCGTTGCGCAAGTCGGCCCCGGGCATGAGCTTGCCCGCATTGAAGTGGTTGCCCGGATCGATGCGCCGCTTGTAGTCCTGAAACGGCGCCAGCTCGGCCTCTGTCAGGTATTCATATTTGGTCAGGCCGATGCCATGTTCACCCGAAATCACGCCATTCAGGTCTCGGGCGATTTGCATGATGCGTGCGACGGCCTCGTTGGCGACCCGCAGCATCTCGTAATCGTCCGAATTGACCGGAATGTTGGTGTGCACGTTGCCGTCGCCGGCATGCATGTGCAAGGCCACGAATACGCGGCCACGCAGGACCTCGTCATGGATGGCCTGGATCCGGGCCAGCACCGCGGCGCAGTGGGAACCGGCAAAGTGGCGCTCCATCAGCGCGCGTACTTCGGTTTTCCACGAGATGCGCAAGGTGTGGTCTTGCACCAGGTCAAAAATGGTGGCGTCGGGCTGGCGGCCCAAACGCTCGGCAAGCAGTTCGGCTTTGTGATCGCCGCCGTTTTCGGCCAGTAGCGATGCGCCCACGGTCAGCGGGGTGTCGAGGTTATCCAGCAGCCAGGACCAGCGCTGACGCACTGTTTGCAGGGTGGCTAAGGCGTCTCGGGTCCGGCCGGCCAGTATCTCTTCGCGGGTATGCTCGGCGTCGTCGTGGTCTTCGATCTTGCCCACCGGTAGTTCGCCGTTCAGAAAGGTTTCCAGTTCATCGAGCAAACGTAGTTTGTTGCGCGTGGAAAGCTCGATGTTGATGCGTTCGATCGCGTCGGTGTATTCGCCCATGCGATTCAGTGGGATCACAACGTCTTCATTGATCTTGAAGGCGTTGGTGTGGCGGGCGATGGCAGCCGTGCGGGCACGATCCAGCCAGAACTTCTTGCGTGCTTCGGGGCTGACGGCAACAAAGCCTTCGCCGTGGCGCGTATTGGCGATGCGCACGACCTCGCTGGCAGCCAGAGCCACGGCATCGGCGTCTTCACCGACGATGTCGCCGATCAGCACCATCTTGGGCAAGCCGCCGCGCTTGCTCTTGGTGGCGTATCCGACCGCGCGCAGATAGCGTTCGTCCAGATGTTCCAGGCCGGCCAGCAGAACACCGCGTTCGCGCCCGGCGCCATCCAGATAATGCTTGACCTCGACGATGGAGGGCACCGCGTCGCGGGCCTGGCCGAAGAACTCCATGCAGACCGTACGGGTATGGGCCGGCATGCGATGGAGTATCCAGCGCGCTGCAGTGATCAGGCCGTCACAGCCTTCCTTCTGCACACCGGGCAGCCCTGCCAGGAACTTGTCGGTTACATCCTTCCCTAAACCTGCCTTGCGGAAACGCAAGCCTTCGATGGCCAGGATTTCGCTGCGCAGCAGCGACGCACCGGGCGCAGCCTTGCCATCAAACCATTTCAGCTCAAAGCGGGCTTCGGGTGTGTCGTGAATTTTTCCCAGGTTGTGATCCAGGCGTGTGACTTCCAGCCAGTTCCCGTCGGGATCGACCATGCGCCACCAGGCCAGGTTGTCCAGGGCCGTGCCCCAAAGTACGGCTTTCTTGCCGCCGGCGTTCATGGCGACGTTGCCTCCCACGCAGGAGGCGTCAGCCGAGGTCGGATCAACGGCAAATACATGGCCGGCCGCTTCGGCGGCTTCGGCCACCCGGCGCGTTACCACGCCTGCGCCCGTCAGCACGGTGTGCACATCGGTCGCCACGCCTGGCAGGCGGGTTGCCTCGACGGGGCCGATGGCGTCGAGCTTTTCAGTGTTGATGACAGCCGAACGCCACGTAAGCGGGATGGCGCCGCCGGTATAGCCGGTGCCGCCTCCGCGCGGAATAATGGTCAGGTCCAGCTCGATACAGGCACGTACCAGCGATGCAATCTCGCCTTCCTGATCCGGCGTCAGGACCACAAAGGGATACTCGATCCGCCAGTCAGTGGCATCGGTTACATGGGAGACGCGCGACAAGGCGTCGAACTTGATGTTGTCTTTATTGGTGATGCGCGACAGGCGGCGAACGACTTTCTTGCGCAGTGCCCGCGTTTGTGCAAATTGCTGCTCGAAGTCCGACAGAGCCTGACGGGCAGCGGCCAGCAGTCCCCCAACCTTGGTGTCGCGCTCAGTAACGCTGGCATCGCGGCGCTGGTCGATTTCATCAAGACGATGGTTCAAGGCCTGGATCAGCAAGTGCTGGCGCTTGGGGTTGTCCAGCAGATCGTCCTGCAGATACGGGTTGCGCTGCACGACCCAGATGTCGCCCAGCACTTCGAACAGCATGCGCGCCGAGCGGCCGGTGCGCCGTTCACTGCGCAGCGCGGACAGTAATTGCCACGCCTCATCGCCCAACAGGCGCAGTACGATCTCGCGATCGGAATACGAGGTGTAGTTATAGGGGATTTCGCGCAGACGGGGCGTGGCGGGGAGGGGGGCCTGGACGGCTAGCAAATGACTGGCAACGGGGGCGTTCATGACTTGGCAGTAGAGGGCCCTGCTGACGGAGGAAGTGCAGGGGTGAACGCAGTTTAACCGACAGCTGTCGCCAGTCGGGGGTTAAGCGCATTCAGTGCGGCCTTGCCTGGCTTAGAACTTTCCGGGAAAGAACCACAACAAGGCGGCCGTCATGGCCAGGTAGCGGCAGAATTTACCCAGCGCCATAAAGAACAGGCTGGGCCAGAAGGGCAGCCGCAGCCAACCCGCCACGGCGCACAGGGGGTCACCAATAAAGGGCAGCCACGAGAAAAACAGCGCACTCGGGCCGATGCGATGCAACCAATACGTGATGTAGTCGTGCCAGCGCCCGCCTGCCTTGCTGCGAGGCTTATAGGGATGCTTTTCGCGCCAGCGCTCAAAGGCTTTCTCGGCGCCCAACCCCATGGCGTAGCTGATGGCGCCCCCTAAGGTGTTGCCCAGCGTGGCTACCAGCACGGCCGGCCAGAACATCTCGGGCGCCATCTTGACGTATCCGAAGACGGCAGGCTCGGACCCCAGTGGCAGCAGGGTAGCCGACACCAGGCTCACGACGAAGATTGCACTTAACCCAACACGGGGCAGGGCCAGTGCAATCAACAGCCAGTGTATTGTCGACTCCAACCAGGCTTCCATAGGCCGCTAGTGTATATTTACATGGAATTTCCTGCTGTACTTCCTACTCACTCCCCGTCTTCATGTCTACTGATTATCTAAAGCGCATCCTTACCTCCAAGGTGTACGACGTTGCCGTCGAGTCGCCACTTGAATTTGCTCCGCAGGTTTCCGCCCGAATTCATAACAAGGTATTGCTCAAGCGCGAAGATACGCAAGCAGTATTCAGTTTCAAGTTGCGTGGCGCCTATAACAAGATGGCCAACCTGGCACCGGCCGAGCTCAAGCGCGGGGTGATCGCTGCCTCGGCAGGCAACCATGCGCAGGGCGTGGCGCTATCGGCACAGCGCCTGGGCGTTCGTGCGGTGATCGTCATGCCGGTGACCACACCGCAGGTCAAGGTCGATGCGGTTCGCGGATGGGGGGGCGAGGTCGTGCTGATGGGCGACAGCTTCTCCGACTCTTACGAGCACGCCAAGATCCTGGAAAAGAAAGAAAAGCTTACCTTTGTCCATCCTTTTGACGATCCCGATGTCATTGCCGGGCAAGGCACCATAGGCATGGAGATACTGCGCCAGCATCCCGGCCCCATCGATGCCATCTTCGTGGCCATCGGCGGCGGCGGCCTGATTGCGGGCGTGGCCGCTTATGTGAAGCAACTACGTCCCGAGATCAAGATCATCGGTGTGCAGACGGAAGATTCCGATGCCATGGTACGCAGCATCAAGGCCGGTCGCCGCGTCACCTTGAACGATGTCGGCTTGTTCTCCGACGGCACCGCAGTGAAGCAGGTGGGCGTGGAAACCTTCCGCCTGGCGCGTCAGTATGTGGACGATTACGTATTGGTCGACACGGATGCCATCTGTGCCGGCATCAAGGATGTCTTCCAGGACACGCGTAGCGTGCTGGAACCCGCGGGGGCGCTGGCCCTGGCAGGTGCCAAGCGCTACGCCGCGCAGAACAAATGGAAGGACAAGACGCTGGTCGCGATCACCTGCGGGGCCAACATGAATTTTGACCGGCTGCGTTTCGTGGCCGAGCGAGCCGATGTCGGCGAAGCCCGCGAAGCCGTATTCGCGCTGACGCTGCCGGAAAAGCGGGGCAGCTTCCTGCGATTGTGCGAGGCCGTGGGCAGCCGCGCCGTTACCGAGTTCAATTACCGGATTTCCGATGCGGAAAATGCGCATGTCTTTGTCGGCCTGCAGATCCGCTCGGCGGCAGAACCCGAGAAGCTCGCGAACAGTTTTCGCAAGAAAGGCTTCCCGACCATAGACCTTACCGGTAACGAGATGGCCAAGACGCATCTGCGCTACATGGTGGGCGGGCGCTCGACACTGGCCGAACACGAGCTGCTGTTTCGCTTCGAGTTTCCAGAGCGGCCGGGCGCCCTGATGAAGTTCCTGGGTGCGATGAACCCGAACTGGAACATCAGTCTGTTCCACTACCGCAACCAGGGCGACGACTACGGCCGCATACTGGTAGGCATACAGGTACCGCCCGAAGACAAGAAAGATTTCAAGCTGTTCCTCGACGGCCTGGGCTACCCTTACTGGAATGAATCCGACAATCCCGCCTATCGGCTCTTCCTCTGAAACGCCCGACGCCACTGCCTACCAGTCGCTGTTAGGGCTGGAAATTGAAATGGTGCCCGTGCATGCGGGCACCGGCACCAGCCAGCCCGTATCCCGTTACTTCGACGCCCTGCGCAGCATCAAGCTGGCCAAGGGCGTGCGTGCGACGCCTTTTATGCTGCAGGGCCATTGCGTTGCTTTACACACGGCGACCGGCGAGTGCGGGCTGGACAACGGTTTCAATCTGCTGGAGACGGCGCTCGCTCCGGTAAATGGCGGGCCCGGCGGACTGGCTCGTCTTGCACAGTTGGCGCATGAAGAACTGGCCGATACCATGGCAGCGCTTTTGGCTGATGATGCTTGTGTCCTGAATGCCTCGCAACACCCGGCCTGTCGCCGCGACGCCGATTGGTACAGCAAGGTATGCGTGCCCCGCCCCATCTATGACGAGTTGCGTGGCTATCGCGGCTGGCATCACTGGGAAGGCATAGATGCCAAGGCCCAGAACGGCGCCAACACCTCGGTACCCGTGCACGACGCCGTCGCCGCCTTGAATATTTCGCTGGCGCTGGCGCCTGCGGCGATCGCGCTGTTTGGCAACAGCCCGCTGGAATCAGGCCGTGTCACCGGCTTGAAGGAAACCCGCATGACGCTGTGGCCGCGTGTGTTCGGGCCGGCCCGGTTTGCAGGCGACGCCTGGCTGTCCCAGTATCCGGGGCGGCCGTTTCATGGCTTGGGCGATTTCTTCACCTGGATGTTCGGCGAGGGCACGGTCTCGCGCGCCCTGCCCATCAGCGATGCTGGGGATTACAAGTCCGCCGCAACGGCCGTGTTGGCCGATGATCCCTGTCTGTCCTCCTTCCTCAAGGCGCCTGGCTGGACTGCCCGCTGTCTGGACACGGGTAAGGTCACGCACTTGTTGCCCGATACGGCCCATTTCGAGTATTCCCAGATAGGCCAGTTTCTGGATGCACGACTGCGCTATGCGCTGCGCACGCGGCCGCCGCTGGCCGAACTGCTGGCAGCATGGCAACAAGAACACGGATTGGAGCAGTTGTTCGAGCAATGCGGCGCGCAGGTCTACATCGAAGCGCGAGCGCCCGGTGCCGGCTTCGCCGATGCGGTCCTGCTGCAGGAGGCGGGGGCTGAAGTGGCGCACAGCATGTTGCTCGCGCCCATCGCCCTGCAGTGCGGGTTGCTGGCCAATCTTGACGAGGCAGGTCGGCTGGTGGCCTCGTGGGGCTGGCAGCCGCTGGGGCGTTTGCGCCAGCCGGCGATGCGACTGGGCCTGGAAGACGATCGGGTGGCCGCGCTATGTACCGAAGTGCTGGCCGTTGCACGCGACGGGCTTGCGAAGGCGGACCGACCGTGGCTGGCTTATGCGGACCATGTGCTGCAAACGCGCCGCAGCGCGGCCGACCGCATGTTGGCGTCATGGCATACCGCCGGTGGATCGCTGGAGGACCGCCTGGCCCTCATTGCGCGTCGCCATGCGGCCCTGCATCCCGACCAGTATGGCGGGCTGGGTGCTGCGCAGCAGGCTTAGTTGGCCGTCTCGTAGACTTCATCGGCTGCCAGCAGAATATCCACCGGAGGATCGAAGCCTATCGCCCGCGTCGTGGCGAGGTTCAGCGCGATCTTGGGTGGGTCCACCCATAGCTGGCTGAGCGCGCGCGGCTGCGCCCCATTGAGTATCCGGGCCATGGTTTCGGCATGGAACAGCCCTACATAAGACTCGTCTGCCTGGGCCAGGCTTAGCAGTACGCCGCGCTCGACTTCGCGCGAGCCTGCCATCGAGAAGCTCGGCACCTTGGCTTGCCGAAGAATGCTTGCTATGTCCTTGACCGATTCCAGCGTGACGCCCCGGTGCGAGGTGATGTAGACCGCATCGACGCGTTGTTGCGTCAGTTGCCGATAGCAGTCCACGGCATTGGCGATGGCGGTTTCCGTGGAGACGCTGCTGGATTGGGCATGGCAGGGCACGATCTTGAAGTTCAGTTCACCGCCAACCTGCTCGACCGCCGACAAGGCGGCATAGGTGCGGCCAGCTTCGCTGTCTTCGTAGACGATGCCCAGGCTTTGGAAAGGCACGATATCGCGGAACAGCCGCACTTGGCGCTGGTAGCGCTCCGGCTCGACCCGTGCGTGAAGGTTCTCGCGGCCGCTATCGGCAGGGCTGTCGACGATGCCAGCCGCGACCGGGTCGCTGGTTGATGCCACGACGGTGGGTATGGGTGGGCCGATGGCGCGCATGTCCTGGCCTGCCCAGGTGCCCATCGCGATGATCAGGTCCAGGTCGCCTTGCTTCTCTACGCGCAAGGCGATGGCCTCGCGCACGCCGGCGCGCTTGTCGGTGTCGAAGTTGCCGGGCTGCCACCATGCATCCTTCACGAACTCCAGATAGTCGCTGCGCGCGTTGTCAGCAAGCCAGCTCCAGAGCTCGCGGCCACTGAGGGTGTCGGGAGGGTCCGATGGCAACGTCAGCCATCCCAGGCGTTGCAGGCCCTCGGCTATGGCTTCCAGCGTCAGCGGATACTCGCTGTACTCGCCACTTTCGACGTAGCCGATACGCCACTTGCCGCCGTCTTCATTGGTGACGGGCGAGGTCGGGAACACCTGCGCGGCTCGCCAGGGCGTGCTCTGGGCCGACGCGGGAGCGTAGGACAGGAAAATAAGCAGGGCCGCCAGGGCCAGGGTAAGTATCGAGCGGAAAATCATGAGGCAGCCCTTCTTGCGGCGATCAGGGTGATGTCGTCGGATTGCTCCGTGCCATGTGCGAACGCGCGCACATCGTCCAGCACGGTGGTGGTTGCGAGTTGGGCGCTGGGCGCGGGATGAGCAGCCAGCAAATCGAGCAAGCGCTGGTCGCCATACAGCTTGCCATCGGGGCTCAAGGCCTCTGTTACGCCATCCGAGTAACCGATGAAGGTTTCGCCTTGCGCAAGTTGGGTCGCATAGCGGGTGTAGGGCAGGTCTTCCTGCACGCCGCAAGCGGGGCCGCTGCATCCCTCCAGCAGTCGCAGTTCGCCGTCCGTCTTGACGATACAGGGCGGCGGGTGGCCGGCATTGGCCCACGTCAAATCACCCGTGGTCATGTCCAGGACGGCGACAATCAAGGTCACGAACATCATGTTCGGATTGTTTTCGGACAGCCGGTTGTTGATGCGCTCTATCATCATGGCCGGGTCGGTCGTGCCTTCGGCCGAGGCGCGGATCAAGGTGCGGGTAACGGCCATGAACAATGCGGCGGGCACGCCCTTGTCCGATACATCGCCTATGGCAAAGCACAGGCGCCCGTCGGGCAATACAAAGTAGTCGTACAGATCGCCGCCGACCTCCTTGGCCGGGATCATGGTGGCATAGAGGTCTAGCTGTTTCAGGGCGCCCGGCTCCAGGGGTTGCGGCAGCAGGCCCATCTGTATCGTGTGCGCGATATTCAGTTCGCTTTCAAAGCGTTCGCGGCTGGAGGTTTCCTGCACCAGCTTGGCGATTTTTTCGCGCAGTTGCTCATCCATGAACATGAAGGTGGCGGCCAGGCGACCGACCTCGTCGGGCTGGCGTTGCGGCAACTGGGCGATATGCGGCGGAATCGGCCCCGCTGTGCTCAGATCCTGTTCGGGCAAGGCGCGGGCGAACTCAGTCAGTTGCTTCAAAGGCCGAGTAATGCGGGCTGACAGTGCCCAGGCGATGGCCAGGGACACCAGCAGTACGCCTACGAACAGCCAGGCCAGGCGATTGCGCAATTGCTCGGCCGCGTGCGTCAGGTCATCCGCAGGGACCGCTGCGGCAATCGTCCATCGCAATGGCTTGAAGTAGGCAGCGCTGATCTGCCAGGTGGCTGCTTCGGCTTGCGGCGTGAGGGTAAAGGTGCTGACCTCGCCAGATTCGGAAATGTCATCAAGCAGCTTGCGCAGCGTCTGCGTGCTGCTGGTGTCTTTTTCGTCCAGCAGGCCCGCATGCCGGGCCGGCAATGGCGCGATCATCCCGCCTTCATCGTCGACGATGAAGGCGAAGCCATTGCGGGCCAGGGTCAGCGAGGCCAGCGCTTCGCGGATGGATTGCTCCATTTCCTGGCGGCGCGTATCAAACTGCCGCGAGATGGTTTGCGCTTCGTCGGTGATCGCAAACACCCAGTCCCAGGGCTCGAAGTAACCGAAGTAGGCATAGCGAAATTTGCCCTCGTTGCCGTCTCGCGTCGGTGATTGGTAGATGGCGAAGCTTTGCCCGGTCGTGCGCGCCTCGTGGTAGGCCGACGTGGCCAGGTCGTTGCCCTTGAAATCCTGCAAGTTGGACAGATTCATGCCGCGCCAATCGGGGCGCCCACTGGCCAGAGCGATGAGATTGTGGTCGAACGCGAAGCTGAATCGCGCCTCGTCGATGGCCAGTTTATTGATCCATTGGACGGCAGCGCCCTTGGCCTGGTCCACGGACAACTGCCCGTCCTGTGCCTGGCTGGCATACATCTGCAACACCGAACGCACCGTATTGCCCAACTGCACCAGTTGGCTGCGCCCGTTGCGCACGGTGGTGATCTTGTCGGTAAGCAAGCCGCCCCAGCGGGCCTCGCTGTCGCGCAGCAACAGGTTCAATACGTTGCCCACCGCCCGTTCTTCGCTGGCCACTACCGTACGCGTGACATCTCTTTCGGTCACCGCCATGACGGCAATGGCTCCGAGCAACAGGGTAAGCCCGACCAGTAGGAAGATTTTGCTGCGCAACGAGGTCAATCGCATGGAACATCTCGGTATGGGCGACGTCGTGGACGACCGGAGTGGTGTACTTTTGCATGTGATTGTAATTTACTATTGCGCACACGACGTAACAGAAAGGAGCGGCACCCATGTCGCAAGGCGGCACCAGCGTAGAGCAGCAAGGCGGGCCTGTCAGGCGACGACGCCCGCTGCGCGACGTATTGCTGGCTTGCATGCTGGTGTTGCTGCTGGCGCAAGGGCTCATCGGCGCGCTGAGCCTGTCGGCACTGAATCGGCTTGCGGCGGACAATACCGCCCAGCGTGCCGAACTGCTGGGCAGGCAGGCCGCGGCGCAAATTCAGACCGGGCTGTCGCTGGGCAAACCCTTGGCGCAGTACTTCGGGCTGGCCGAGCTGCTTGCTGCCCTGCGCGATAACGCGCCGGATCTTGCCGCCGCGGGCGTCGTGATGGCCGATGGGCAAATGGTGACGGGCACCGTGGGCCCGGCACCGGCGAAGCAACTACTGGGCATACTGCTGCAAGATGGCACTGATGGACGTCGGGCCAGCTTGCGCGGATCGGGGGCGGCCCAGCATGTGGCCCAAGAGGCGGTAGCAGTGGCGGTCCCACTGCGTCGGCCAGACGGCACGATAGCAGGCGCAGTCATTGTCCAGTTGGAACTGCAGGATGTGCACAGCAGCGGGTTGCTGCAGGAGAACCTCTGGGTGCTGGCCCTTTCCACATTGGGCGCCGCGCTGATCCTGGCACTGGTGTTTCGCTTTGCCATGCCGCTGCACGAGCTGGCCAGCGCCAGCAAGGCCAGGCTCGTCGTGCCGCTGCTGGTGTTGCTGATGGCGCAAGGTGTCTACGCCGCCTATACCATTCATACTTTCCGCGATGTGTGGGTGCAGGTCACGCAGGACAATACGCGATTGCTGGGCCAGGATTTGCAGCGCGACTTGCAGCGCTTGCTGGCATACGGCGTGGCGCCCGAGCACTGGCGCGGCGTGGAGCGACCCATGGCCCGGCTGGCAGCGTCATTCCCGGTGGTGGGCGAACTGCGGCTGCTGGATGCCCAAGGTGCGATGTTGAATCGAGCCGATGCACAAGGTGCGCTGGATATCGCCGCGCCCGCTGTGGCGGATGCCGACACGCTGGTCTTCCCTTTGCGTGCAGCGCCCCAGGCACCCATAGCGGCGCGCCTGCAAATTTTGCTGGACAGGGACCTGATCGCAGCCGGGGTGCGCGAACGCGTCCTGGACGCCGGCACGGTGGTGGCGGTTGCCCTGGTTGCCGCCATTGAGCTTTTGCTATTGCTGACACTGCTGATGAATCGTGCCTTCGCGGTCACGGTCAGGGATCCGAAAGGAGAGGCGTCGGGACTGGACGATCCTTCCGAGGTTGGCAATGTCGTCAGGCCGGTCATGTTCGGATTCTTGTTCGCACTGGCCTTGCCGCTAAGCTTTCTGCCGCTCTATGCCCGATCGCTGCTCGCACCAGGCGTGACGGTCGACAGCGCAGCATTCCTGGTGGCGCTGCCTATCGCCGCAGAAATGGGCTGCGGTTTGCTGACGGCATTGCTGGCGGGGCGCCTCACTGACCGTCGTGGCTGGCAATGGCCAGTGCTTGCCGGCTTGCTGGTGTCGGTTGCCGGCAATCTGGTCTGTGCGCTGGCAACGTCGCTGCCTTCGTTCACGGCGGCCCGCGGCCTGGTGGGTCTGGGCTATGGCCTGACCTGGATGGGACTGCAAGGTTTCATCGTCATACGCAGCCCGGCTGCCTACCGGGGCCGCAATATGGCTGCCGTCATCGCCGGCCTTTTCGCGGGGCACTTATCCGGTGCGGCGGTCGGCGCCATGCTGATGGAGCAATCCGGGCCGGCGGTCGTCTTTATTTCGGGCGCCGGCTTGCTGGCCTTGCCAGCCATCGGTGTCTTCACCCTGATGTGGCCTTATCGCCATCAGCAGGCCAGCCGCGCGCCGTCCCTTGCCGCCGGGTATGGGGTGCGCTCGTGGCGAGCACTGCGCCAACTGCTTGCCACCCGTGATTTCGGCATGTTGCTGGCCGGCTGTGTGATTCCCTTTTCCATCGCGCAAGTTGGGTTGCTGACTTATGCGCTGCCGCTCTACATGGAGGCATGGGGCGGGACGCCTGCCGGGACGGGCCGCATACTGATGCTCTATGGCTTGTGCGTGATTTATGTTGGGCCCTACATGGGCCGGCTGGCTGACCGCAGTCCCTGCAAGAAATGCTGGATCGCCGCTGGCGGGCTGGTGGGCAGTGCCGGATTGCTCAGTCTGTACTTCATGGATGGCGTGCTGGCTGCTGCAAGCGCGGTGGTATTGCTTGCCTTGGCCAGTTGCATGGCCGGCGGCGCGCAGGCGGCGTATATGCTCAGTCTGGACACGGTACAAAGATATGGTGCGGGCGGCTCCACCAGCATCATGCGCGGGGCCGACAAGTTTGGCCAGATGCTGGGCCCCTTGATGGTGGGTGGCCTGTTCGCTTCCATGGGCATGTCCGGCGGCCTGGCATTGACGGGGCTCGTTTACCTGGTTGCGACGCTGGCTTTTATTGTGTTTGCGCCTCGGGCAGTGGACCGTGAGCCCGCAGCCTCGGCACCCGCGCCGTAAGTCCGGTACACAGTTGCGCGGCAATGGTGCCCGCAGATGCTGCGATGCGCTCTACAGGTAAGGCCGCGTCGCCCCACAAGGTGACAGTGGTGCCGCGTTGCGCGGCCGGATGGCCCGTCACGTCGATGGCGACGGTATCCATCGAGACGCGCCCGACCACAGCGCATTCCTGGCCCGCTATCAGTACGCAGGCGTCGGGCCCGGGCTGGCGGGGATACCCGTCCGCATAGCCGCAATGCACCAGCGCTATCCGCAAGTCATGCTCGGCCACGAAAGCACCGCCATAGCCCAGCGAACTGCCCGCCGGTACGTGCTGGATGGCGTGGATGTCGGCAAACAGCGCCATGGCGGGCTTCAGGCCCAGGTGTTCGCCCGTGATGCCGCCCAGCGGGCTGATGCCGTAAAGCGCGATGCCACTGCGCACCCACGCTGTGCTGCCCGCGTATCCCGGGTCGGACAGCAGGGCGGCGGAGTTCTCGGTGCAGCGCGGGCCGGGCAGTCCGGCAACGAGTGCTTCAAAGCTTGCACGTTCGGCACGCAGGTATTCGGGCTCTTCGGCACGGGCGTAGTGCAGCAGATGGCCGACTTGCTGGACGATGCCCATTTGCTGCAGCCGGGTCGCCCGTTCGAACCCGCGGCGGTAGGCGTGGGCACTGAAGCCGGCATGACGCAGGTCGCCGCTGAAACGCAGCCACAAGGTCAAGTCTCCCGGGCCTTGGCGCGCCAACTCGTCCAGTTGGCTTTCGTCGTCTATGACGACATGCAGGGGAGACAGCCCACTGTCTTGCAACTCTGCCATATTGGCGGGGCTGCCCAGCAGCAAGATGGGCTTGCGCCATCCCAGTTCGCGGCACGCCGCCGCGGATGCGACGTCCATGACGGCGAGGCCGTCGGCAGCCGCCATGCCGGGCAGGCTTAACGCCAGCCCATGGCCGTAGGCGTCAGCCTTGCAGACCGCCCACACGCGCGGCACGATGGCACTATGCAGGGCCAGGAGGCTGCGCAGTCTAGCCAGGTTATGAGCGATGGCCGATGCGTCGATGCGGGCATGGATGCGGGATTGCGCAGCGCAGCTCATGTCGGGTCGGGCTCGTCGGCTGCGATCAGCCGCAGCCGGTTGCGCCCCTCGATGCGTTGGTACTGAATGTCTTGCAGGAAGTGTCGCATCAGGCGCAAGCCGTGGCCGCCTATCTTGGCCTCGCTCAGAGTATCGACCAAGTCAGCCGGTTCATTGTGCGTGGGATCATAGGCAGGGCCGTTATCCAGGATTTCGACGATCCGTTGTTCGTCGTGGCCCAGGATGCTGAGGGCGATCTCGTCGCCGGGCTTGGCCTGGTCTTGGGGGAAGCCATACATCACGACGTTGGTCAGCGCTTCGTCCAGGCACAGTCGCAGCTTGAAGCTGGTGCGCGGCGGCCAGCCCAGGGTGGCCACCACGTCGTCCAACCAGTGCAGTGCCAGCGGAACCGTGTCGGGCCCAGGCACCAGGGACAGCGTTGCGTATGTCTGCATAGTCATGGACGGTGGGGATCAATGATCGAAATGTAACCGAAGGTAGGATTGTTCGCCACGGATTCCGCTCGAAACGCGATCCGCCAAGCGCCGCAGCAGCACTTGCGCGACTCCCGCCATGGTTTCGTCCAGCGCGGCCATGAAAGCATGGTCATCGATGTCCAGCAGTTCGGCGTGCGCGTGGGGTTTGCCGTCTCCCAGTTGCAGGGGTGGGCCGGCGTGCAGCAACTCAATGTCCAGGTTGAATTCGTCAAAACTGCCGCGTATTGCCTGTAGCTGCCGGCCACCGCCGGCCGTCTGTATGGCTTCGACGGCTTCCAGTGCTGCCTGCGCTGCGCGGCGCACGGCTTCACGACGCGCGCTCCAGCGGGCGCCGTTCTCTTCGATGAAGGCCAGTGCCAGGCGGCTTGCTGTGGCGGGGTCATCGCCTGGCAAGGCCTGTTGCTCGCGTTGGGAGGTGCCCAACCGAAACAGAAGATTCAGCGTGATGGCGGTAAGCCCCGCAACGATAATGCCATTGCCTGCAATAAACTGCAGCGATGCCGGCGCAAGCTTGGAAAGCTCCGGCATGAACATCAGCCCCACCCCGAGGACGAAGGCGATGCCCACCATGAAGATGCCGCGCGAGTCCATGGCGCGCGAAGCAATCAGCTCGACGCCCGAGACGATGAGATAGGCGGCCGCGTAGACTTCCACCGCGCCAATCACCGGTGTGGGGATCAGGGTAAGCGCAAGCGAAACTTGCGGCAGGAAGGCAGCCAGCCCCAGGAGGGCCGCCGCAGCCAGGCCGATCCAGCGGGAGGTGGAACGGCTGATGTGGCTAAGCGCAATATTGGCCGACGATATGGCGGTGGGGTAGGCGCCCAACCAGGCAGCCAGGAAATTGGCCATCCCGCTGGCGCGAATGCCGCCACCCACCATACGCATCTCCGGCCGGCGCCAATCGGCGTCATTCATCTTGTGCATCAGCACGACGCAACCGAAGGTGTCCAGCTGGGTCATCAACGCAAGAACCGCGACGGCGGCGAGCACGCCAGGATCAATATGAAATACCGGCGTGGGCAGGTGGGGCGGGGCAATGACAGGGACCTTGGTCAGGGCAACCAGGCCTTCCAGCTGTCCGAGCGCCGCCGACAGGCCGATGCCGACAATCAGGCCGGCCAGCAGCGCAAACAGCTTGGCCTGATGATTCCCCCAGATGGACAGGGCCACGATTACCGCCAGTGTGGCGCCGCCGACCAGGGCGTCCATGGCGTCGACACCACCTGTGCCGTTCAGACCGCCAGTATGCGTAAGTGCAGGAGTGATCAGCGACAGGCCCGCCACGCATACGACCACGCCTGCCACGGTGGGGGGCAGTATGGCCCGCAGGCGGGGAACAACAAAACCGGCACCCATGGCGACCAGCCCGTTCACCGCCCCCACCATGACCAGGCCGCCTACGCCGTACTCTGCGGCCACCATGCCGGAAAGCAGAACCAACAGGGGATCGGGCATGTGGACCAGGAGCAGTCCGGAGCCCATGCGTCCGCCCCACGACTGCAGGAAGGTGGCGATGGCCATACCCAGGATGGTTGCCGTCACCATGCTGCGTGTTCCATCGGCGTCCAGGCCGGCGATCTTGGCCGAAGCGAGCACATAGGCGATCAGTGCCAGCGCCGTTGCGACGTGTTGCAGTGCCAGTCCGGTCAGCGCCACCATGGGTGGCCGCTCGTTCGATGCATACACCAGATCGTGCGGACGTCTGAACGGCGGGTTTCGGGGCAGGCCCGCAAAAACCCGTGGCTTATCTCTTTGGAATGGCATGAAGTTGTGCTGCCTCACGATGGATTGTCGCGTATTATATTGAGTCGATACTTAACGTTGCATCGATTACAAAGCCAAATACCATTACATACAACCAACGGTTTCCCTTATGAGTCTCACTACTGAAAAAAGCGGCGATACCCTCGTGGTATCGGCTGCCGGCCAAATTAACAGCGCCAATGCAGCAGCGATCGAAACCGAGCTTCTGGGCTGGGTCGAGAAAGGCGAGCACCTGTGTGTGCTGGACCTGTCTCAGCTCGATTACATCTCCAGCGCCGGCCTGCGGGTCGTCCTGATGCTGGCCAAGCGCCTGAAACAAAATGCCGGCCGTCTCATTCTTTGCTCGCTGCAACCTCAGGTGCGCGAGGTCTTTGACATCAGCGGTTTTCTTTCCATTCTTACCGTCGTCGACAGCCGCAGCGTGGCGCTGCAACAGATCCAGGCCTGATCAATATCAAAAAAGGGCGCGCAGCGGCGCCAGGTTGCGGCTTAACAAGTCGAACGCGGCGATGCGATGATCATCAAGCTGTTGCGCCTCTTCCAGTGTTACTTCCATGAAGCGCAAGGTGTCGCCCGGCATGCATTGCGCCACAATGGGCAGGTCCACCGTGGCGACATGTGCGATCTTGGCATAACCGCCCGTGGTCTGGCGGTCGGCCATCAAGATGATCGGGTTTCCGTCGGCCGGCACCTGGACGCTTCCAAAGCTGGTGGCTTCGGATAACAACTGCTGGTTGCTGCGCAGGCTCAAGGTTGGCCCTTGCAGGCGATAGCCCATGCGTTCAGAGTTCGGGCTTATTTTGAAATCGGCATCAAAAAACTGCTGGACCGAGGCAGTCGTGTACAGCGCTGCATGGGCTCCCTTCACGGCCCTTATTGCGCCGCGGGCCATTGCGCTTAGCGTTGCAGGAAGGTAAACCTTGATCTTCCATAACTCGTCGGCCAATGCGCCCAGGTCTGTTGCGCCGGGCCGCCACGGCATGGAGAAGACATCGCCCTGGCGTAGTGCCCGGCCCTGGTAGCCGCCAAAGCCGCCTCTCAGGTAGGTGCTGCGGCTGGACAGGACGGGGGGCAGGTCTACGCCGCCGTGCCAGGCTATATAGGCGCGCAGGCCGGATTGCCGACCGCCGAAAGACAGGACATCGCCCGCTCGCAGCACCAGCGGGCGATTGTTCGGTATGGCTTGTCCATTAAGCATGGCACCCAGTTGCGCGCCACTGATGGCTATGCAAGCCGGCGAGTCAAAGCGCAGCGTTGGCCCGGCCAGGGTGATCTCCAGCGTGGCCTCGTCTTGCGCGTTGCCAACCAGCAAATTGGCCAGGCGGTGGGCACGTGTGTCCATGGCGCCGCCAACTGGAACGCCCAGATACTGATGCCCATGGCGGCCAAGATCCTGGAAGCTGGAGAGCAGGCCGGGCTTGATAACGGTGACAGTCATGCGGTTTCTTGCCGTAGCGCCTGGAAGGCCTGGGCATCTATAGGCACGAACTTCACGGTATCGCCGGGTTGCAATAGTGTGGGCGGATCCTGGGTAGGATCGAACAGCACGACAGGCGTTGCCCCGATAATGTTCCAGCCGCCAGGGCTGGCATTGGGATAAATCATGGTTTGCAGGTTCGCGATGGCCACCGAACCCGCCGGCAGCAAGGTGCGCGGCGTGTCGCGCCGCCCGATGGACAGCTTGGGGTCGTGCACACCAATATAGGGCGCGCCCGGTGCAAACCCCAGCATGAAGACATAGGCAGGCTCATGGCTGTGCAAGCGTATGACCTCCGCTGGGTCCAGCTTGCAATAATCAGCCACCGCTTGCAGGTCAGGGCCATGCTCACCGCCATAACAGACCGGAATCTCCACTTGCTTGCCGCTGCTTGTAATTTGCTCTTGGGACATGGCGGCATCAAGCACGTGGTTTACCTCGGACGCCAGTTGCGCGATGCCGGCGCCTTTCCCCAAGCCTTCTGGTTGAAAGTGCAGGGCAACGGTATTGAAAGTCGGGACAATGTCGGTAATGCCACTAAGCCGCGCTGCCCGTAGGGCGGCAGCGGCCAGCGCACAGCGCCGCCCGGTATCGACCTGTATGTCCTGGCCGAAGACCAAAATCAGGCAGCGATCGCCTTGTGGCAATATGGACCAGCCGCGGCGGGAGCTCTGATCGGACGGCAACACGTAGGGCTGCAAGGACGCGGTTATTTGGCGAACAAAGAGCTCATGTCCTGAAAGGACTTGAACTCGAGCGCGTTGCCCGAAGGGTCCAGGAAGAACATGGTCGCCTGTTCGCCGGGCTCGCCTTTGAAGCGCACATAAGGCTCGATGACGAACTCCGTGCCGGCAGCCTTCAGCTTGGCCGCCAGTGCTTCCCAGGTGGCCATGTCGAGCACGGCGCCAAAGTGGCGCACTGGCACGTTATGCTCGTCGACACTGCTGGTGGCGGCTTGCCCGCATTCTTCCGGCGAAAGATGGGCCACGATCTGATGGCCATAAAAATCGAAATCCACCCATTGCTCGGATGATCGGCCTTCAGGGCAGCCCAGCAGGTTTCCGTAGAAGGCGCGCGCCTCGGCCAGGTCGCGGACGGGAAAGGCCAGGTGAAAGGGCGGAAGATTATTTTTCTGGGACATCGAGATGCTCCGTAACGTTCGGGATCGACGCGGTCGCGGCGATGGCAAGCTCCATTTTAATGAGTTTCGGAAACTTGCATGCAAACCCGCGCCGGGGGGAAGTTCAACGAGAAGATGCTGCCTGCACCGAAGCGGCTCTGTATGGCCATTTCGGCATTGTGCCGCATGGCGACATGCTTGGTAATTGCCAGGCCCAGGCCCGTGCCTCCGGTGGCACGCGACCGCCCGCGATCGACGCGATAGAAGCGTTCGCTTAGCCGGGGAATGTCCTGAGGGGCAATGCCTATGCCGGTGTCTTGCACGGAATAGCAGGCGTGTCCGTCTTCCGTTATGTACCAACTGACGGTGATCGTCCCGTCCTTGGGCGTGTAGCGGATGGCGTTGGTGAGCAGATTTGAAACCGCCGAAGCCAGTTCCGTTTCTATCCCCTTGATGCACAGGCCCTCGGCAATGTTGTCCACGAATACATGCTGATCGCCGGACAGGACGCGGCCTTGTTGCAGGGCTTTGTGGATGATCTGGTCCATCGCTACCGGCACGCCTTCGGCATGGGGGGAAGACTCCAGCGTGGAAAGCGTAAGCAGATCGTCGACGATGGCCTGCATGCGCTGGGCCTGCTCCAGCATAAGCGTTTGATAGCGATGCTTCTGCTCTTGGCTGAGCGATTCTTCCGGCATGTCTCGCAGGGTCTCCAGAAAGCCGGACAGTACGGTCAGCGGGGTACGCAGCTCGTGCGAGACATTCGCCACGAAGTCCTTGCGTGTAGTTTCCAATTTTTCGACCTGCGTCACATCGCGGGTAACGATAAGGAAATGGCCTATGCCGTAGCGGGTCAGTTGCACCAGCAGCGCCTTGTCCTGGCCGTCGCTGTTCATGTGCAGCAGTATCGGTCCTGGCCACGCCTTCTGGCGGGCGTAGCGCGCAAATTCGGGCGCCCGCAAAATATTGAAGATGCTGTGATTGCGGTCTATCTTCAGGTCCAGGCCGAGATGTTCGCTGGCCATTTGATTGCACCATGTCAGGTGCATGGCCTCGTCCAGGGTGATGGCGCCGTCCGGCAGCGCTTCAGCGGCCAGCATAATGCCATTGACGTTGCGGTTCAGCTCTTCGATTTGCCGGCTGTCCTTGCGTAGCTGTCGGTAGATCGGGGCCAGTATTTCATCCCACGGACCCACAGAGGGCGGCGGCGGAGCATGAATGTCGCGTACCCACTGCGAGATTCGCGATAGTTGCAGGCCGCTGACCAAGATCATGATCAACAAGCCCAGGCAAAGTACCGCCCATCCCGTCTCGGCCCCCAGCCATAGGCCGATCAGCCAGCCCGCTGCGGCCCACAGGCCTACTGAAATAATGGTTTTGATCATGCAAGCTTGGGTAGTTGGGCGGTAAACCGGTATCCGGCGCCCCGTACGGTCTCAATATGCTGATCATGGCCGGCAGGTTCGAGCGCCTTGCGCAGACGCCGGATATGCACGTCTACAGTGCGCTCTTCCACGAAAACGTGATCGCCCCACACTTGATCCAGCAACTGGGCGCGGGAGAACACGCGCTCGGTATGTGTCATGAAAAAGTGTAGCAGACGAAATTCGGTCGGTCCTATTGTCAGCGAGATCTCGTCGCCGGTCACCCGATGGGTGGCGGGGTCGAGCCGCAAGCTGCCGATCTGGATGGCGTCATCGGTCAGTTGGGGGGCGCGGCGCCGAAGCACGGCCTTGATGCGGGCCATCAGCTCTTTGGGCGAAAACGGCTTGGTGATGTAGTCGTCCGCGCCTGCCTCCAGGCCTTCGACCTTGTCGTGTTCGGATCCCTTGGCAGTCAGCATGATCACCGGTACGTGGCGGGTGCGCTCATCCGAGCGCAGCGTGCGCGCCAGTGTGATGCCCGATGCGCCTGGCAGCATCCAGTCCAGCAAGATTAGGTCGGGCAATTCGGCGCGTATCAAGGTCTGCGCCTGCTCCGCGTCGAAGGCCCGCAATACCTTATGGCCCGCGAAAGACAAATTCACCGAAATCAGTTCTTGGATCGCGGGTTCGTCTTCAATAACAAGTATGGTCGTGCTCATAGCGCCTGATAGTGTGATGGACTGCCATACATAATATGGCGCAATTATTACAAGTTTGTGAACAGGAAGGGCGTGGCCGCCTTTCCTCTGGAAGTCCGTATTGTTGTACGATTGGTAAACCATGCCAAACACCAGCACTCCCCCCCAGGATCCACCGGCCCAAGGCTCCAGCACGCACTTCGGTTTTAAAACCGTGGACGAACGCGAGAAGGCCCATAAGGTTGCCGAGGTTTTCCATTCGGTTGCCAGTCGGTACGACGTCATGAACGATCTCATGTCAGGCGGGCTGCATCGCATCTGGAAAGCCTTCACGGTTTCCCGCGCCGATATCCGGCCGGGCATGAAAGTTCTGGATATTGCGGGCGGCACCGGCGATTTGGCGCGGGCCTTTGCCAAGAAAGCCGGCCCTTCCGGCGAGGTCTGGCTTACCGACATCAACGATTCCATGCTGCGAGTGGGCCGTGATCGCCTGATCGACAGCGGCTTGCTGGTTCCGGCTGCCGTCTGCGACGCCGAGAAACTTCCTTTCCCGACCGGTCATTTCGATCGCGTCAGTGTGGCCTTCGGTTTGCGCAACATGACTCATAAAGAGCATGCCCTGGCCGAAATGCGGCGCGTGCTCAAGCCGGGGGGCAAACTGCTGGTACTGGAATTCTCGCGGGTCGCCAAACCGCTGGCACCCGCCTACGATTGGTATTCGTTCAATATTCTGCCTTGGCTGGGCAAGAAGGTGGCAGGGGACGAGGCCAGTTACCGTTACCTGGCCGAATCCATACGCATGCACCCCGACCAGGACACTTTGGCCGGCATGCTCGAAGATGCCGGCCTGTCGCGGGTGCGCTACTTCAATCTGACTGCCGGGCTGGTCGCCTTGCATGAAGGCGTCAACCTCGGCTAGCTGCCCGGTACATTCCTGTAGCAGTTTTTCCGGCAAGGGGCCGCATCTTTACGTGCGTATCTCGCGCGCTTGTGCTAATGTTCAGCTTCCAGTAAGACTTGGACCACAGTCAATAGAATCCAGGCACTGTCCATCACCAACCGATCAACCGGGCACAGCGCTGACTTGCGCCGCGCCCACAGGAGCTTTCCATGTCTCAACGATTTTCACGGCTAATGTCCATCGTGATGCTGGCGGTCGCCGCCGGAGCGATGCTGTCCGTGTCATTCGACGCCGAAGCGCGCCGCATGGGCGGCGGAAAAAGCTTTGGCCGTCAATCGTCCAACATCACACAGCAGCGTCAGGCTGTCACACCGCCGGCGGCAGCGGCAACGCCCCGTGCAGCGGCACCCGCAGCTGGTGCGGCGGCAGCAGGCACAGCGGCCAAGAGCGGCGCCTCGCGCTGGCTGGGCCCCATCGCCGGCATCGCTGCCGGCCTGGGTATAGCCGCATTGCTGTCCCATCTGGGCATGTCGGGCGCCTTTCTCGAAATGATGTCCAGCCTGGCACTGATAGCATTGCTGGTATTCGGCGTCATGTTCATCGTGCGCAGGCTGCGTGCCGGCGCGGCGCGTACGGCTACGCAGGGCGCAGGCCATGGCAATAACCCTATGCAGCGCCAGGGTGCACAGCAGCAAAACGTCTTCCGCCAGAACGGCGCGGCTGCAACCCCGGCTGCCACGCCTGCTGCTGCGCCTGTCGCGCCAGCCGCACCGGTAGACGAAAGCTGGTTCATCCCCAGCGACTTCGACAGCGCGGCATTCCTGGGCAACGCCAAGGCGCAATTCATTGAAATCCAGGCTGTCTGGGACAGCGGCGATCTGGACAAACTGCGCGATTACATGACCGACGACCTCATTTCTGAAGTCAAGCCCGAGATCCTCGCGCGCAGCGAAAACAACGTCACCGAAGTCGTGCTGCTGAATGCCGAATTGCTGGGCATCGAGGCCGTTTCTGGCGGCCATCTGGCCAGCGTCCGTTATTCGGGCATGCTGCGCGAGGCCAAAGATGCCGAAGCATTCCGCTTCGAAGAAGTCTGGAATCTCTACAAGGCTGACGGTGCTGGGTGGTTGCTTGCCGGCATCCAGCAGATTCCAGTGAAATACGCCAGTTAAGCGCTGGAGGGTCCTGCGCGGCCAAAACCGTTAAACTTGAGCTCTTGCTTCATCAGCTCCTGGCAGACGGTTTTACCGCGCACCCCACAACATGTTTCCTTTGCCGCCATTTCTTGCCCCTTCCGCCTTAAGTGCGCGTGCGCTCAACAAATTACTGCAGCGCGAGGATTGGGCCCGCGAGCGCCTGGCCAGACATGCCGGAAAGTCGGTCGGCTTCGTGGTTGGGGGCTTCAAGGCCAACTTCTCGATTCAGGCCGGCGGCCTGGTTCAAACCAGCGACCCCGCCATCATTCCCGACGTAACGCTTACCGTGCCACTGGCGCATCTGTCCAGGCTGCCCGACCTGCTTCAATCGCGCGATCCCGATGGCATTGCCGAGCTGCTGCATGTCCAGGGCGACGCCGGCCTGGCCAGGGTGGTGTCCGAACTTGCCCGCGACCTGCGATGGGATCTCGAAGAGGACCTTGCCCGCGTACTTGGCGACATGACGGCCTTGCGCCTGGTTGGCGCCGGCCGCTCGGCTTCCGACGGCCTGCGTACCGCAGGACAACGTCTGGCCGGCAACGCGGCTGAGTTCCTTACCGAAGAAAGCAACATGATGGCCAGCCGACCTGCGTACTCCGACTGGTCCGCAACCGTGCAGCAGTTGGCAAGCCGCCTGGATCGGCTCGAGTCGCGCCTGTCCGCACTGACGGCTGCGTCCGCGCGCAGGGCCTGACGATGTTCACCATTTTTCGTCTTGCCCATATTGTTTTCGTTGCACTGCGCTATCGGCTGGACGAGCTGGTTCTGTCGGGTATCAAGCATCCGGTCGCCTATGCCTTGCTGCGCATTGTCCGCTTTGGCCGTCCACCCAAGATGGCTCGTGGACTAAGGCTGCGCCTGGCTCTTGAAACGCTGGGCCCCATTTACGTCAAGTTTGGCCAGGTGCTATCGACCAGACGCGACTTGATACCGCTGGATGTGGCCATCGAGCTGGCCATGCTGCAAGACCGGGTGCCGCCTTTTCCGTCGGATGTGGCGGCGGCATCCATCGAAGCGGCGCTGGGTGCATCGCCGCATACCTTGTTCAAGCACTTTGAGACCGACCCGGTGGCTTCGGCGTCGATCGCGCAAGTGCACTTTGCCGTGCTGCACGATGGCCGCGATGTTGCCGTCAAGGTACTGCGGCCGGGCATGCGCGACATCATCGAGAAAGACCTTGCGCTATTGCGGGTACTGGCGGGTCTTGTCGAGCGCATGGCGGCTGACGGGCGTCGCCTGAAGCCGCGACAGGTCGTGGCTGAATTCGACAACTATCTGCACGACGAGCTAGACCTGATTCGCGAGGCGTCCAATTGCAGCCAGTTGCGGCGCAACTTTTCTGTCGAGAGCGGTCGTGAAGAGCTGCTCATGGTGCCCGAAGTGGTGTGGGAATACTGCGCCACCACGGTCTTCACCATGGAGCGCATGTATGGCATACCCGTCAGCCATATCGATCGCCTGAGGGCTGCGGGCATCGACACCAAAGAGCTGGGACGCAAGGGCGTTGAAATCTTCTTCACCCAGGTTTTCGCCGACGGTTTCTTTCATGCCGACATGCACCCCGGCAATATCTATGTGTCGGACGAGCCCGCCACCTTGGGCCGTTATATTGCGCTGGATTTCGGCATCGTCGGCTCCTTGTCCGAGTTCGACAAAAACTATCTGGCGCAAAATTTCCTGGCTTTTTTCCAGCGCGACTACCATCGCGTGGCGCAACTGCATATCGAGTCGGGCTGGGTCCCGCCCACCACGCGCGAAGAGGAACTCGAAGGGGCGGTACGCGCCGTGTGCGAACCTTATTTCGACCGTCCCCTGTCCGAGATCTCGCTGGGGCAAGTGCTGTTGCGCCTGTTCCAGACGTCGCGCCGTTTCAATGTAGAGATACAGCCGCAACTGGTGCTGCTGCAGAAAACCTTGCTTAATATCGAGGGGATAGGGCGCGAGCTCGATCCCAATCTGGACCTTTGGCAAACTGCCAAACCTTATCTGGAAAAATGGATGCACGAGCGCGTGGGCCTGAAAGGCCTGCGCACCCAGCTCGAAAAAGAAGCGGCCCAGTGGTCGCAAATCCTTCCTCAGATTCCGCGGCTGGTTTATGCCAACCTTAATAGAACTGACACGGGCCCTGCGTTAAACTTGGAGCTCCAACGCTTGCGCCGTGCCCAGGAACAGACCAATCGCTTGCTGGTGGCGCTATCGGCCATAGCCGCTGTCGCGCTAGGCGTGGCCGTTTGGGCGCTCACGCGCCAATAGGCAACGCCGGGCAGCTACCGACCCCGTTCCTGGATTCAATCAAGAGAGATATCTATGCTTTATCCCGAATTGTTCAAATCGATGGAAGCCGTGCGCTGGAACATGGCCACCGACATTCCGTGGGATGACTTTGACGGTAGCAAACTGACCGACGACCAGGCTTACACCGTCAAGATGAACGCCATTACCGAATGGGCAGCCTTGCCGGCCACCGAGATGTTCCTGCGCGACAATCGCGACGACAGCGATTTCTCGGCCTTTATGTCGGTGTGGTTTTTTGAGGAACAGAAGCACTCGCTGGCGTTAATGGAATACCTGCGTCGTTTCCGGCCCGAGCTCGTGCCCACCGAAGAGGAACTGCACAAGGTGCGTTTCGAGTTCGATCCGGCCCCGGCGCTCGAAACCCTGATGCTGCACTTTTGCGGCGAGGTCCGGCTTAACCACTGGTATCGCCGTGCGGCCGACTGGCACACCGAACCCGTCATCAAGGCCTTGTACAAAATCATCGCACAAGACGAAGCTCGCCACGCGGGCGCCTATCTGCGCTACATGAAGCGCGCGATCCTGCATCGCGGCAAAGACTTCGGCCACCATGCCCGCATCGCCTTCTCGAAAATCGGCGTATTGATGGCATCGGCGCACCGCACTCCACAAGCGCTGCACCCCACCAACCTGCACGTCAATAAAGAGCTTTACCCCATGGATACTGTGCAGTCGCAACTGCCGTCCCCCGGCTGGCTCGAAAATTGGCTGGACAACCAGATCTGTTTTGATAACGAATGGGAGACGCGGGTCAGCTCTCGCATCCTGCACAATATGTCCTTGCTGATGGATAACACCTTCAGCACGGTGCAAGACCTGAATCGCTATCGCAAAGAGCTCATCAAGGGCCTGGCGCCGGCCTGATGCCTGCAAGCCAGGATCGCCGCGCCAGCATGCCGGCCAGCTTCGAAACCAAGATCCTCAGCCGCGATGATTGCGTGGCGGCTGTGCGCGCGGGCGCTTTGCCGCGCCCGCTGGTGTTTACCAATGGTGTGTTCGATATCTTGCATCGGGGCCATGTCACTTATCTGGACGCGGCACTGCGGCTGGGCGCAAGCCTGATCGTCGCCCTGAACACCGATGCATCGGTGCGCCGGCTGGGCAAAGGCGATGATCGCCCGCTTAATACGCTGGCAGATCGCGCGGCCATGGTGGCGGCGCTGGCCAGCGTAAGCATGGTGACCTCGTTTGACGAAGACACGCCTCAAGCTCTAATTGAAGCGCTGCGGCCGGACATCATCGTAAAGGGTGGCGACTACGATATGGAGACATTGCCCGAAACGGCCAGTGTCAAAAGCTGGGGCGGCACCGCCGTGGCGATTCCTTTCGAATTCGAGCGGTCGACGACGGCCTTGCTGCGCAAGATACGTCAATAGACGCTCAGGAAGGCCGCGCAGCCTGCTCGGACAGCAATTGATTGATGGCCACGATGTCCTGAGCAGTCAGGATGCCGCTGCTGGCCTTCAAGCGCAGGCTGCTCATCAGCGTGTCGTAACGGGCCCTGGACAGGCTGCGCTGGGTCTCAAACAATTGCTGCTGTGCATTCAAGACGTCGATGTTGATGCGTACTCCGACCTCATACCCGAGGCGGTTGGCTTGCACGGAGGCCAGGCTGGACTTCTCGGCGGCTTGCAATGCTTGGATTTGCGCCAATCCCGAAATCACGCCTGAGTAATGTTGCAGCGTTGCCTGCCTGGCCAGCCGTTTGGCGTTTTCCAGTTCGTAGCGGGCCTGTTGCAGCCTGGTGGTCTGCTCGCGCACAACCGACGAGATCTCTCCCCCTGTAAAAATCGGGATCGACAAGTGCAGGCCTATCGTGCTGTCCAGCGATCTCGGTCCGCCACCGGTGTTGTACAGCCCGCGGTCCGAGGCACTGCCGGTTTGCGCCTGCAGGCTTACGGTGGGGTAGTGCTGGCTTTTGGCGATATCAATTTGCTTCTCGACGATGCGGGCGGCAAGCTCTGCCTGCGCCACATCGAGGCTGGCTGTGGCCGACTGCGTAGTCCAGGCGTCCACCCGGGCAGGTTCTGGTGCCGGCAAGCTGGTACCAGGCGCCAGTTCGGCCAATTGCTGCGGGCGTTCGTCGATGATGCGGGCCAGGCGGTCCTGACTTAGTTGCAAGGCGTTGCGGGCCTGCAGTTCGCCGGCATTCAAGAGGTCAAGCCGGGCTTGAGCCTCGTAGGTGTCGGTAATGGTGGTGCTGCCCAGCTCGAAACCCTGGCGGGCGGCTTGCAACTGGGTCTCGACGGCTGCTTTTTCCGCCAGCAAGGCGCGCAGGGTGTCTTGTGCGGCCAGCACATCGAAGTACGACTGCGCCACACGAAGAATGAGTTCCTGATAGGCGCTGGCCTGTGCGACGTCGGCCAGGCTGGCTACGGTCTCGGCGCGCTCATAGGCGCTCCAGGCGGACAGATTGAAGACCGGCTGTATCAGCGTCAGCGCCCATAACGCCCGGCGGTTGCTGGTGCTACGGTCCAGGCCTTCCAGTCGACGGGCGTTCTCCACCTCGGCGACGGCATCGGCCGAAACATAGGGTAGCAGTCGGGCACGTGCCTGGGGGACGATTTCTTGTTCGGCGTCCCGCGCCGCGCGGTTGGCAGCGTAGATGGGATCGCGCTGTAGGGCCAATTGCCAGACATCAAGCAGATCTTGCCCATAAGTGGGCAGCGACGCGATCGTCAGCAAGCATGCAAGAACGCATGTGGCGTACCGGCTGCCCTTTGCCATCTAGAACTTGAATTGCGTGACCGTTGCACCGCGCAATGGCTTGATGATGGTGTCAAACAAGGTGACGGTATCGAAGCTGGCGGCGCTATTGCGAGTGATACGACAGGCGGTCATCACGGGGCTTTGACCCACCACGACGACCAGGCGACCACCAATGCGCAACTGATACTTCAGTGCGTCGGGCACGACGGGGACCGAGCCGGTGACCAGGATGGCGTCGTACTCGGTGGTGCCCCAACCGGCATGGGCGTCGCCGGTTTCGACGGTTACGTTGTCCACTTGATTGCGCTGCAGGTTTTCCTGGGCGAAGGCGGCCAGCCGGCTATCGACCTCGATGCTGGTGACTTGCTGCGCCAGCCTTGCCAGTAGCGCTGCCTGGTAGCCCGACCCGGTGCCGATCTCGAGCACGCAGTCGGTAGGCTTCAGTTGCAGCTCTTGGGCCAGCCGGGCTTCGACCTTGGGCGTAAGCATGGTTTCGCGTGTGTCGACGGCATTGATGATCAGCGGCAGCTCGACATCAGAAAATGCCAGGCCCTGCATGGGCGCGGGTACATAGCGCTCGCGTTGCACCTCGAAGAGGGCCTGCAGCACCTGTTGGTTCAAGACCTCCCAGGGACGGATCTGTTGCTCGATCATGTTGAATCGAGCCTGTTCGACTTCAGACAGGGCGGTAACTTTCATGGCTTCTACACAGGAAACAGACGCGGATAGTAGCGTCTTACGTGAAAATCCGGCGTAAATCGCCGGAAAACGGGCATTTCCTACTATAGCGTATTTGGATTAATTTGGCGCTGGCCACCACGCATGAAAGTGTTGTACCGGCCCGTGCCCCGTGCCCACCTGCAACTCGCCCGACCGGGCAATGGCGGCGACCAGATATGCCTTCGCCAGGCGTGCCGCCTCGGGCACCGAGCCGGTCTGCGGCAGCAGGGCGGCCAGCGCGGCGGACAGCGTGCACCCCGTGCCGTGTGTGTTGGGGGTGTCGATGCGTTCGCCCGGCAGTTCGATCAGGCGATCGCCATCGTGCAGGACGTCTATGGTGCTGTTGCCGGGCAGATGACCGCCCTTCAGGAAAACCCAGCGCTCGCCGGTGTCGTTCAGCAGACGGCGCAGGCGCTCGGCCACGCGCCGCATGTCTTTCAGGTTGTCAACGGGCGAACTGCCCAGGAGTACGCCGGCTTCGGGCAAGTTGGGCGTAAGTATCGTGGCAAGCGGCAGCAGACTTTCCCGCAGCTCGTTCACGGCAGCGCGTTCCAGCAAGTGGTCCCCGCTCTTGGCTACCATGACCGGATCCAGCACCAGGTGCGCTGGCTTCCAGCGGGCCAGCCTTTCGGCTACCGTGCGGGTCACGGCCTGCTGGCCCAGCATGCCGATCTTGACCGCATCGATACGCACGTCGCCAAACAGGGTGTCGATCTGGGCCGCGACGAACTCCGGCGGAACCGGGCAGATGCCCGTCACCGCGTGGGTGTTCTGTGCGGTCAACGCGGCGATGACGGCAGTGCCGTAAGCGCCCAATGCGCTCATGGTCTTGATATCGGCCAGCACGCCAGCGCCGCCCGAGGGGTCGACGCCGGCAATCGTCAAGGTGTTGGGGATGGTTGTTGCGTGTGGGGTCATGCCCGGGACTGTATCAGGCCTTCAGCCGGAGAGCTGGGATCGGCACTATAGAACTTGCGCGGCACGCGTCCGGCCAGGAATGCCGCACGCCCCGCTTCCACAGCCATGCGCATCGCGCTGGCCATCAGTATGGGATCGCGCGCGCCAGCGATGGCGGTATTCATGAGGATGGCGTCGCAGCCCAGCTCCATGGCGATCGCGGCATCGGAGGCGGTTCCGACGCCGGCATCCACCAACACCGGCACTTTGGCCTGGTCGATGACCAGACGCAGGTTCCAGGGGTTAAGTATGCCCATCCCGGAACCGATCAGCGAGGCCAGCGGCATGATGGCCACACAACCGATGTCTTCCAGCATCTGGCACTGGATGGGATCGTCGGTGCAATAGACCATGACGTCAAAGCCTTCTTTGACGAGGGTGCGCGCCGCATCCAGCGTCTCCGGCATATTCGGAAAGAGGTTATCTTTGTTGCCCAACACCTCGAGCTTGACCAGCTTGTGTCCGTCCAGCAGTTCGCGGGCCAGACGCAAGGTGCGCACGGCATCTTCTGCGGTGTAGCACCCGGCCGTATTCGGCAAAATGGTGAACTGCGAGGGTGGCAGGTAGTCCAGCAGATTGGGTTCGCCGGCGTTCTGGCCGATATTGGTGCGGCGTATGGCAACCGTGACGATTTGAGCGCCGCTGGTGTCTATGGCCTGGCGGGTCTCGTCGAAGTCTTTATATTTGCCTGTGCCGACCAGTAGGCGCGACGTGTAGTCGCGGCCGGCTATGGTTAAGGTGTCTGACTGATTCATGGTCATCGCGGAACAGGAGGCGCAGCGGCACGATGCAGCGTTCGCTGGTCGAGGTTGTAAAGGCTAAGCATAATCCATTTGGGGATTGCGCGCGGGTGCGAGCCATCGTCGGAGCACGCTCCCCGTTACAGGATAACGCCGCCGTCGGGATCGATGTTCTGCTCGTCTTCGGGCCTAGGTTTTTTGCGCACAGCGGGCTTCTTGGGCGCGACCTTAACGGGGGCTGCCTTCAGGCGGGCTATTGCCCCTTTGACGATCAAATCGGCGCTGCCGCTGACGATTTCACCATAAGCCACCTTGGCTTTGATGTCTTGAAGCTTGATGGTTGCGACGTTTTCTTCGGTCGCACCCAGGCTTTCGCCTGTATCCGGATCGACCAGGACCTCGCCCATGGCATAGATGTCGTAGGTCTGGCCTAATGTCGCGCTGCCCATGCCGCGATTGATAATGACTCGTCCGTTATGTACGGCGACCACCTTGGGCGGACTGATGATCTCGGAGATGTCGCCTACGACTTTGACCAGAAAGCCGTCGATCGCTGCGCTGAGCTGATTGCCGCCCGAACGAAACGACATGGCGTCGGACCACTTGACCGCCCGCGTTGCGGTTTCGACCAGCGTGTAGCGCATGGAGGCTGCGGTGGAACGGGACACCTGGGTATCGGTTTCGCCGGTCAGGTCTACGTGCGTTTCCGTCACCTTGGTTGCAACACCGGCTTGCTGCAAGTTTAGGATAAGCAGATAGTCGGCGCCCATCATCTGCCCGAGGCGCAGGCGTTGTTCGTCCGAGGTGCTCTCGCTGTCCAGCAAACCCAGTTCTTTGTCGAAGACGGCGTCATTGCTACGGTCGAGCACCGTAAAGCGGCCGCTCTTCACAAGTTTGTCGGTGATGGCCTCGCGCAATTGCGTTGCCGTCTTGCCGTTGCGCAGTCGACCCGTAGTGACGACTGCAATGCTGTCGCGCTCAATGCCGGCTGTCTTGCTTTTGAATTCCAGCTTTTCGACTGATACCGACAGCTGCACTTCGCAGCCTTTGTCGGTGCATGCCTGCGACAGCACCTCATAGCTTGTGACCTTGCCGCTGGATTGCACATCGTTGGTACTGCCAATGCCGGCTTCAAATGTCTTCCTGGAGGAACCGGAGGCTGTGAGCTCAGCCGATGTCGTCGACGTGTCATTCTTGTCGTTGACGGTATCCCGCAACAGGCCACCCTCCGTTGTGGCCGTGCGCGCCGTTTCGCTGATATCGGCATTCAGCTGCGCCTGGCCCGACTGCTTCACTTGTGCATATATTTTCGGGCTTGCCGATTGAGTGCTTACCCGCGCGCCGGTAACCTGTTTGATCGCGTCGCCCAGCGCGGACTCTACCGCCTGCTCATAGGTATCGCCATAACCAGTGGCTTTCACGGTGACTATTTCAGCATGAGCCTGGAAGGTCAGGAACAGGCATGCAAGGACGGTCAGCACACATTTATTCATTTCAGTCGACCTTGGGGGTTACCAGATTACTGTACGGTTGTCGCCGCGCTTGATGATGGGGTATTCGCCTTCCCAGTAGGCCAGGCCGTCATCAAGATTGGTCATGGTCAGCATGAAGGAATACTCGACTTGCTGAGTGCGGTTGTCGATGCGGCCGCCGCGTTGAATGATTTTTCCTGACAGCGAGAAATCGGGAGCCACGACACGACCGGCCTTCTTGACAGTTTTCTGGTTCACCATCTTCGACTTATTGAGTTCGCGCACTTTGCGGGTCATGTCGTCTTCAGCGCCATGCAGTCCGATGGCCGTGGTCACGACGAAGCGGCCCGAATTAAGGAGGCTGATCCGGATCTTTTTGGTCAACTGATCGGTATCTATACGCTGCGTGGTGTCGTTCACAATGTTGGATACCGTCAGCACGTAACGCCCGCCTTGTGCCGATTTGGGATGAACCATCAGCGGCGATGCCAGCATCTGGTTAACCAGTTCGCCTGCAGCGTTTTCAAAATCTTTGTAGTCCAGCCCCATGATGGCGACTGTGTCGGTCTTGGTGTCGACGTAGTGCGTGGGAGTGACGCAGCCCGACAGCATCAGCGCCAGAGCGGCGCCAGATAGTATGAGTTTCGAATTCACGGCTTTCCTTCAGGGTGTGGTTATCTGGATGCCAGCAGCTGAATGCTGGGCTGGCTTGCCGCGTTCAGGGCGCGCACATAAACAACGACGCGCTGCTTCGTGGTAGGCAACTCGATATCGATGTCTTCCCGCCCAGGCAGGCTGATCGTTACTTTGTTATTTTGTGGATAGGGCACCTGCAACAACTGGAAGTTTTGCGGCAGCGTCATCCAGCCGCGCAGATCGGCCTGCGTGGTCGCGGCCTGCGCAATGCCGGCGACTAACCCTAACCAGGGGTTGTTGTCGTTAAGCTGCTTCTGCACGACTGTCTTGGCCGCACTGCGTATGATTTCGCGGATCAGGATGCCGCTGAACCGGGTTTTGAATTCGCCCTTGATTATGGTGTCCATGTCGGCCAGCGGCTGGCTTTGCTGGCGGCCTATGGCGACATAAGGGTAGGCCGGTTGGCCGTCGCCCATGACGGGTAGCGCGATGCCGGCGTAATTGATGTTGCCCGACACCAGAAACAACGGCAGATCGATGCGCATCTCGTGCTTGCGTGCGGCCACACCGTTCTCGAAAACAACCCAGACAGCCGGTTTCATTTTCTTGGGGTTGCGGGTGGCCTGCATGTCGGCCTTCACCTGACTGTTCTTGGTCATGGCAAAGACCCGTTCGAGACTTGTCCGTGCCTTGTCGTAGTCGGCCCGGTTCTCACCGTTCAACAAGAAGTAAAGGCCATGCAGATAAAGCGCTGCGGGGTTCACGTAGCCGGCGTAGGGCACCCAATGGTCCAGGTCGACGCCGGCCGCTTTCAGTGCGCCGTCGGAATCCTGTACGCTGCGCGCCACCAGATCGGCATTTTCGCTTTTATTGATTTCCTCGCGCTGCTTCTCGATCTCGCTCGCAAAATGTTCGGCCGCACGGCGTTGACGCTCATCGGTGCGATTCCATTCGATGCGTGCATTGTCGTGGTCGCCAATTTGCCAGAAATTGAGTGCCTTGTAGGTATTGACCATGACGGTGTCATAGGCCGCAGGCTTGTAGGGCATGACATTGTCATTGACCAGCACCGCCAGCGTCTGGTTGGCACCGCTTGCGGCCAGATTTCGGGTGTCGTCGTCCTTGATGAGTTCTTCCGCGCCATCCAACATCTTCGTGGATCGCTCAAACAAGCCATTGTGGCGTAATAACGTTGCTGCTTCCAGGGACCAGAGCAGGTCCTGTGGTTGGCCGTCTTTTTCGTCGGCCTGCTTGACTGCGCTTTCGGTGGCAACGGGAAGGTTGCCGCCATCAAGCGCTACTGTGAATTCCCTTGTTGCCTGGGGCGTTGCGCATCCCGCCAGCAGAATCAGTATTCCGCCTAACGCTAATAGTCTTCTCATTGTTGTTCTCGCCCGCTTGTAACGTTAAGATCCATCACGTCGGCGATTGTTACATGAGGCGTGTGTTTTAGCAACGTGCGGTTTCATTCTGTCTTATTCGGCATGCAATACCAGGGCCTGCCAGTAGCCTGACGCAATCAGAAACGAGGAGAACGGGCCTCTTCTAGCAGCGGGCACAGGCGCTCGACGGCGTCGATCAACCGCGGGCCGGGTCGAAAGAGCGCGTCGGGGTCCACGCCATAAATGCGATCCGCCTTCGCTGCGGCCAGGCCCAGTTGCTTCCAGCGTGCAACTGCCTGTGTATGGCTGCGCGTACCGGAGGCCGGCACCAGAACCACCTGCGGCTGTTTGACCAGAACCGTCTCGATGCTGATCTGCGGCGCCGCGATATCGGCGTTCGCGAAGGCGTTTACACCGCCGCAACTCGCCAGGGCGTCGTTCAATAAGGCGTCGGACCCTATCGTATAGAGAGGAGCGCTGCCCACCTCGATAAAGACTGAGACTGGCGGCCGATTGCTGTAGCGCTCCCGCAGGGTGTTTATGCGCTTTTGCAAGCCGCGGGCGGCCGTGCTGGCTGCAGCCTCGGTGTGAAAGAGAGCCCCCATGCGCCGGATCTCGCCGGCGATGTCATCCAGTGTTTTCGGTGCGGAATACAAGAGCGGGATGTTCAGCCCCGCCAACGTAGGCGCCACGGTACGAGCGGCGCCCGAGGGCAGCCACGCCAGCACAATATCAGGGTGCAGCGTTAGCGTTTTTTCGATGTTGATGTTTACGCCGTCGCCTACTCGTTGTATGGCGAGCGCTGCTGCAGGGTAGTCGCTGCTGCTGACTGTCGCCACGATCTTGTCGCCGGCGCCCGCTGCGAACATCAGTTCCGTGATGTGAGGTGCCAGCGTAATGGCGCGCGACGGTGCGGGGGCGGAAACCGCTAGGTCCAAGGGGGGCGAGGCCGCGGCGGCGGAGGATGCCGCCAGCCCCAGCCCCAGTGCCAGGTTGGCAATCAGGCCGGAAATCCAGCACCGTTGCGGTGTGACCTGACAATGCCCCATGCGCTACATCCGGAAGGACAGGTTCACAAAGACATTGGAACCGGGCATGTTGTAGCCGTAGGCGTTGGTGTAGCGCTTGTCCAGCAGGTTGTTCCAGCGAATCTGTACGCCCACCGAATCGTTGAAGTCGTAGCCGGCTGTCAGGTTGAATAGTCCGTAGCCGCCGAGCGATGTGTTGTTCTCAGCATCGTCGTAGCGCTTGCCAGTGAATTGGTACTCGGCTCCGAAGGAGAGGCGATCGAAGCGATGGTCGGCGCCCAGGCGATAGACCTGCTTTGCCCTGCGCGGTAACTGATTGCCGGTGACGTCGTCGCGAGGGTTCAGGAAGTCGGCGCCAGCACGCAGTGTAGTATTGCCAAAGTCTTGCTCGGCGCTTAGAGAGACGCCGCGGATGGTCGCCCGCTCGACGTTCTGCGGAATAAAGTTTTCATCCAGAATGATGAAATTTCGTATGCGATTCTGAAACGCAACGACATCGATCCGGGTGCCAGCATAGTCATAGCGGGCGCTTAGCTCGAGGTTGCGGGATTTTTCCGCCTGCAGGTTAGGGTTGCTGCCGAATGGAAAGTACAGGTCATTGAAGGTCGGTGCCCGAAAGCCAGTGTTGCCTGCCACGCCGACGCGCCACTGTTCGCTGATGTCGTACTCGTAGCCCAATCCACCGGTTGTTTGGTTGCCGTAGCCGCTGACGTTGTCATTGCGCACGCTGGCCTGCAAGTGGTGTGCATCGAAGCTGCCCTGATACACCAAGCCGGCTGCGTTCGTGTCGCGGCGGTTGATATCGTGCTCCATTTGGCTGTAGGGCCGCTCTTCCAGGCGTTCTAGTATCAGCGACACCTTTTGCTTCTCGGCGATCTGGAAATGATGTTGCCATGAATAGTTGCGTTGGCGATTGCCCGCCTTATAACTGGGGCTGACCGCTGACCTGCTGTCGGTGTTTTCTTCTATGTAAGCCAGCCGCAACACGCTTTGCCAGTAGTCGGTGATGTCGTCGGTGCTCGTCACGCTATAGGCTTGTTGCCGCGTAATCGTACGCGCATCGAGCGGAGCGAAGCTTTGGTCATATGCGCCGTCCATGTAGCCGTTAAATACTGTCAGGCCTATATGATGGCCGGGCTGCCATGTGTACCCCAGCGAGCCGGACAGGGCATGCTGGCTGTAGCCGTCGATGTCTTCGTCGAAGGCAGGGGAAAGGCGATTGGTGGCATTGAATCCACCGCTTTCGCCCATGCTGCTGGAAAGTGCGTAATCCCAGCCGTCCTTGGCGCCGGAAAAACCCAATGCCGACTTGAAGGTGTCATAGCTGCCTATACCGATGTCCGCCCAAGCACTGAACGGTCTGTCTTGCTGGCCCTTTTTGGTAATGATGTTGATGACACCGCCTATGGCGCCCGAGCCGTACAGGCTGCTGGCGGCGCCGCGCACGATCTCGATACGCTCGATCATTGCGGGATCGATCGCATTCCAATTGACAACGCCAGAGGTGATGCTATTGATACGCATGCCATCGACCAAGACCAGCGTCTGGTTGGCATTGGCACCGCGCAGGAACACGCTTGTGACGGTCTGTGGGCCGCCGCTGTTATACATTTGCACGCCGCGCTGGCGGGACAGTATCTCGGCAACACTGTCTTGCCCCGCCTTCTGCAGCTCTTTCTGGTCAATAACCGTGACGTCACCCAGGACGTCCCGTTCCAGTTGCGCGCTACGGCTGGCCGTGACGACTACCTGGTCGAGCTGGGAAACTGAGGGGGTGGTTTGCGCAGCAACGGCTGCGGGAAGAAAACAGCAAATGACGGCAAGCGCGTGCCGTGGGATAGCGTAAGACATGAATGACCCTGCAAAACGTGCGTCCCCGCACATGGACTAAGGGGAAGCGAGGCCGGTGTCGGGCTGACATGCCGGGGCATGTTTACCGTTGCGGGGGCAGCACAGGTTGAATGCGGGGCTTGAGCGACGCAATTCCTGTTTCCCGTTTACCTTTCGCAGGGCCGCCAGTCGTGTCAGACACGGCTGGCGGCTCCGAAAGCACCTCGATCAGGCGCAAATGTAGCACGCAATATAGTGGGCGATACAATAAGACCTTGTTCAATGTCCAGGTACAACCGTGTCCTATCCGTCTTTGCCCTATCCCGTTTCCGAGTACACCCATGGCGCCGAGTTTGCCCGTTTGCTCGCCGAGCGCATCCTGATTCTCGACGGAGCCATGGGCACGATGATCCAGCAATATAAGTTAAGCGAGTCGGATTTTCGCGGCCCGCGCTTTGCGGAGCATTTCAAGGACGTCAGGGGGAACAACGAGCTCTTGTCCTTGGTGCGGCCGGACATCATTTCTGAAATTCATCGCCAGTACCTGGAAGCCGGCGCTGATGTCATCGAGACCAATACCTTTGGGGCGACGTCCATTGCCCAGGGCGATTACGGTCTTGCCGAGCTGGCTTACGAGCTGAACGTCGAGTCGGCCAAGCTGGCCCGGGCGGCCTGCGAGCAATACAGCACGCCAGAGCGGCCCCGTTTTGTGGCGGGCACCTTGGGCCCACAGCCGAAAACCGCGTCCATATCGCCGGACGTCAACGATCCGGCCGCCCGCAACGTTACCTTCGAGCAACTGCGCGACGCCTACACCGAGCAGCTTAACGGCTTGCTGGAGGGCGGCATTGATATCGTCCTCATCGAAACCATTTTCGATACGCTCAATGCCAAGGCAGCTATTTTTGCCGTCGAAACGGTGTTTGAAGAGCGCGGCATCCGCTTGCCGGTCATGGTTTCCGGAACAGTCACCGATGCTTCCGGGCGCATTCTTTCCGGCCAAACGGTAGAGGCGTTCTGGAATTCGGTGCGGCATGCCCGCCCCATTACCATCGGCCTGAACTGCGCCCTGGGCGCCGCCTTGATGCGGCCCTACGTGGCCGAGCTGTCCAAAATCTGCGACACCTATATTTGTGTCTATCCCAATGCCGGCTTGCCCAACCCCATGGCCGAAACCGGCTTCGACGAATCCCCGGAAGACACTTCTTCCTTGCTGGAAGAGTTCGCGCGGGCCGGTCTGGTCAACATGGCGGGCGGTTGCTGCGGCACCACGCCCGAGCACATCAAGGCCATTGCCGACAAGGTGGCAGCCTTGCCCGTCAGGCAGGTGCCGGAAATCCCGATCAAGACGCGTTTGTCGGGGCTGGAGCCCCTGACCATCGACAGCGACACGCTGTTTGTCAACGTCGGTGAACGCACCAACGTGACCGGCAGCAAGATGTTCCTGCGCCTGATACGCGAAGAAAAATACGACGAGGCCTTGGCCGTGGCGCGCCAGCAAGTGGAAAACGGCGCGCAAATCATCGACATCAACATGGACGAGGGCATGCTGGATTCGGCAGTATGCATGCGTCGTTTCCTGAACATGATCGCCTCGGAACCCGACATTTCGCGCGTTCCCATCATGATAGACAGCTCCAAGTGGGAGGTCATCGAACAGGGTTTGCGCTGTGTGCAAGGCAAGCCGGTGGTGAATTCCATTTCCATGAAGGAGGGCGTCGAGCCCTTCCTGGCCCATGCACGGCTGTGCCGCAAGTACGGCGCTGCAGTGGTGGTCATGGCTTTCGACGAGCAGGGCCAGGCCGACAATCTGGAAAAGCGCAAGGAGATCTGCGCCCGCGCCTATCATTTGCTGGTCGACGAGGTGGGCTTCCCGCCCGAAGACATCATTTTCGATCCCAACGTATTCGCCATCGCCACCGGCATCGACGAACACAACCACTATGCCGTCGATTTCATCGAGGCGACGGGCTGGATTACACAGAACTTGCCTCATGCCCGCGTGTCGGGCGGCATTTCCAACGTCAGCTTCTCATTCCGCGGCAACGAGATGATGCGCGAGGCCATACACACGGTGTTCCTGTATTACGCCATCCAGCAAGGCTTGACCATGGGCATCGTCAATGCCGGCCAGCTGGGCGTGTACCAGGATATCGACAAGAAAGTCCTCGACATGGTCGAGGACGTTGTGCTGGACCGCGCCGAGCCGCTGGGCAAGACCGATCCGGCCGACGAGCGCAGCTCAACCGAGCGCCTGGTCGAACTGGCTGAGACCGTCAAGGGTTCCGGGGCCAAGAAAGAAGAAGACCTCACCTGGCGCGAGCAGTCGGTGGAGGAACGTCTTTCGCACGCCCTGGTACATGGCATCACCACCTTCATCGTCGAAGACACCGAAGAGGTCCGCCAGAAGATCGCCGATGCGGGCGGCCGCCCCATTGGGGTCATCGAAGGGCCGCTGATGGCCGGCATGAACGTCGTGGGTGACCTGTTTGGCGCCGGTAAGATGTTCCTGCCCCAGGTCGTGAAGTCGGCCCGCGTCATGAAGCAGGCGGTCGCGCACCTGATTCCTTTTATCGAGGAAGAAAAAAAGCAGATTGAAGCTGCCGGGGGCGATGTCCGCTCCAAGGGCAAGATTGTGATCGCCACCGTCAAGGGCGATGTACACGACATCGGCAAGAACATCGTTACGGTGGTCTTGCAATGCAATAACTTCGAAGTCGTGAACATGGGCGTGATGGTGCCTTGCGCCGAGATCCTGGCCAAGGCCAAGGAAGAAAAGGCCGACTTCGTCGGCTTGTCCGGCCTGATTACACCCAGCCTCGAAGAAATGGCTTATGTTGCTTCGGAAATGCAGCGCGACGACTACTTCCTTAGCCGTAAGATGCCTCTGCTGGTCGGTGGCGCCACGACCAGCCGCGTGCACACGGCCGTGAAGATTGCGCCCAACTACGATGGCCCGGTCATTTATGTTCCCGACGCCAGTCGTTCAGTGGGCGTAGCCACCAATTTGATGTCGGATCAGGTCGACACCTACCTGGCCGAAGTGGCTGAAGAATACGAGCTGGTGCGCACCCGCCACGCCAACCGCAAGGCCACGCCGCTGATGTCGCTGGCCGACGCGCGGGCGGACAAACCCAAGATCGATTGGTCCAACTACACCCCGCCCCGCCCGAAGTTCCTGGGACGGCGCACCTTCAAGAATTACGACTTGTCCGAGGTGTTGCAGTTTCTGGACTGGACGCCCTTCTTCCAGACCTGGAGCCTGTTTGGACAATACCCCGCCATCCTGGACGACAAGGTGGTGGGCGAGCAGGCGCGCAAGCTTTTTGCCGAAGGCCAGGCCATGATGAAGAAAGTCATCGAAGGCCGCTGGCTTAGCGCCAACGGCGTGGTGGCGTTTTATCCTGCCAATAGCGTCAACGAGGAAGACATCGAGGTTTATCGCGACGAATCGCGCTCTGAAGTGCTGTTTACCTGGCGCAATATCCGTCAGCAGACGGTCAAGCGGGACGGCGTGGACAACAAATGCCTGGCCGACTACATCGCGCCCAAGGACAGTGGCGTGGCAGACTATATCGGCATGTTCGCCGTGACGGGCGGCCTTGGCATAGAAAAATACGACAAGGCCTTCCTGGACGATAACGACGATTACTCCAGCATCATGCTCAAGTCCATCGCCGACAGACTGGCAGAAGGGTTCGCCGAGACCCTGCATGCGCGGGTACGCCGCGATCTGTGGGGTTATGCTGCCGACGAGGCGCTGCCCAACGAGGACATCATCGCTGAAAAGTACCAGGGCATCCGGCCGGCGCCGGGTTATCCCGCCTGCCCCGAGCACGTCGTCAAGAAGGACATGTTCCGGGTCATGGAATGCGAAGATATCGGCATGCAACTGACTGACAGCTACGCCATGTACCCGGCGTCCAGCGTCTCCGGCTTTTATCTTAGCCACCCCATGTCGCAGTACTTCAACGTCGGCAATATCGGCGACGATCAGATCCAGGACTACGTGCAACGCAGCGGCCGCAGCGAGGAAGATGTACGTCGCACACTGGCCAGCAGTCTGCGCTAGCCAGGCGCAGCTTCCCGCATGCCAGGCACCAGAGCGTCTTCCATGCAGGGCCAGGCTAGACGCAAGGCGTTGGGAGACTTCCTGCGCACCGCGCGATCCCGCGTGCAGCCGGAAACGCTGGGCCTGCCGCCCGGGGTTCGGCGGCGCACGCCCGGCCTGCGCCGCGAAGAGGTCGCCCAATTGGCCGGTATCAGTGTTACCTGGTACACCTGGATAGAGCAGGGGCGGGACGTATCGGTCTCGCCCAGCGTATGGGCCCGGCTGGCTTCGGTGCTTAGCCTGGCGCGGGCGGAGCGCCATTATCTTTTCGAGCTGGCCGAATGTGCCGACCCGGAGCACAGCAAGGACAGTGTCACCCCTTTGCCGGCCCGGCTGGCCGACTGCGTGCACAGCATTACCACGCCCGCCTATATCCTGGACCGCTGCTGGAATGTGCTCGCGCGCAACCAGGCTTTGCTGCACCTGTTCGAGGGTTGGCCGGATCGGGTCGCATCGCCCAATCTGCTGCGTTATATCTTCCTGGATCCGGCCGCGCGAGAGCTCGTGGTGGACTGGGATCAGCGGGCCAGCCGCGTGGTGGCGGAGTTCCGGGCCGATGCCGGTGTCCACGCCGACGAGCCGGATGTGCGTGCCGTGCTCGACGAGTTGCGGCAGGGCAGTCCCGTTTTTTCTCATTGGTGGACCCGCCATACCGTGGTCGACCGCGAGGGAGGTCTGCGCGAATTCAGGCACACCGCGGCAGGCGTGCTTCGGTATCAACAGTTTACTTTCCGCTTGGCTACCCGTCCGGACTGCAAGCTCGTCATGCTGCTGGAAAGCGACGCCGGCTAGGAAACGCCCGGATCGCGGCTGTGCCGTTCTCCGTCCAGTACAGTAAACTTAACATTCCTTGGTCAACCCATTTGGCAAGCAGGCATTATGGCAAAGAATTTTGAATCGGAAATCACCCAGTTTCTGAAACAGTACAAGAAGGCACATCCCGATACCGAGGCGCGTCAGCGCGAGGGGCGGGCGCGTCTGTGGGACAAGCATATCGATGCGGAAGCTCACGAGGGTTACCGCGCTGCGCGCACTCCGCAGAAGCCCTACGTCTACCAGCCGAACTAACGCCCCGACATGTCGGGGCCCAAGGACGATGGGGCGTTGAACGCATTGGTGGACCCAGCCGAAGACACCACGCCCGACGTTGTCGATAGCGTGGCACTGGCCCGTTTGTACGGCGAACCCTTGTTCGCCATGCCGCAAGACCTTTACATTCCGCCCGACGCCCTCGAAGTATTCCTTGAGACTTTCCAGGGCCCCTTGGATCTGCTCCTGTACCTGATACGCAAGCAGAATTTCAATGTGCTGGACATCCCCATGGCGGAAGTCACCCGGCAATACCTTTCTTACGTGGAACAAATACGCGAGCAGAACCTTGAGCTGGCCGGCGAGTACCTGCTGATGGCCGCCATGCTCATCGAAATCAAATCGCGCATGTTGTTGCCGGTTAAAAAGTCGGACACTGGCGAAGAGATCGACGATCCCCGCGCCGAGCTCGTTCGCAGGCTGCTTGAATACGAACAAATGAAGCTGGCGGCGCGCAAGCTGGACGATCTGCCGCAATTGGGCCGGGATTTTCAGCGTTCCCACGCTGTGATGGACCTGCATATCGAGCAGACCTTGCCCGATGTCAGTCCGGAAGACCTGCGCAGTGCCTGGCTTGATATCATGCGCCGGGCGCGGCTTAATGCCCACCATCGCATCACGCGCGAGCAATTGTCAGTGCGCGATCACATGAGCCAGATATTGCGTCGGCTCGGCGATGTGCAGTTCATGGAGTTCAACGAGCTCTTCATGGAGCGCGTCGACCAGGGCGACGCGGCTGCCGTGATCGTGGTGCATTTTCTTGCCATGCTGGAACTCGCACGCGAGTCGCTGCTCGAGATCACGCAAGCCGAACCCTATGCGCCGATATACCTGCGCCTTTCCTATATGCGCGCCGCTGCCTGAATGGCTGCGGTGCCAACCCGTTCACACGGAGTGTTTTCTTGAAAGTCGTCCACACCATTGAAGAACTGCGCGACCAATTGCGTGGCCAGCTACGCGTTGCCTTCGTGCCCACCATGGGCAATCTGCATCAGGCGCACTTGTCCTTGATGAAGCTGGCGCGCCAGCATGGCGACCCGGTGGTCGCCAGCATTTTTGTCAATCGCCTGCAGTTCGGGCCCAACGAAGATTTCGACAAATACCCCCGCACGCTGGCCAACGACATCGAGAAGCTCGAGCGCGAACGCGATGTCTATGTCTTGTTTGCGCCCCACGAACGCGAAATGTATCCGGAACCGCAAAACTTCCAGATACAGCCGCCGCCCGACCTGGGCGGCATATTGGAAGGCGAGTTCCGGCCAGGATTTTTCACGGGCGTAAGCACCGTGGTGCTGAAGCTGTTTTCCTGTGTGCAGCCCAGCGTGGCGGTGTTCGGCAAGAAGGACTATCAGCAGTTGATGGTAGTGCGCAATATGTGTCGTCAGTTTCAGTTGCCCGTTACCATATTGGCGCATGAAACCGTGCGCGATCCGGACGGCCTGGCCTTGTCATCGCGCAACAGATTCCTGGAGGCGCCCGAGCGCGCCGAAGCGCCGCGCTTGTACGCCACCTTGCAGACCGTACGCGATGGCCTGCTGGCCGGAGAAACCGATGCCAGCGCGCTGGAAGCACAGGCGGTCAGCCACCTTGCCCAGCATGGCTGGCAGGTCGACTACGTGTCGCTGCGCCGCCAAAGTGATCTGGGCAAGGTCTCTGCGCAAGAGGTCGCCGGCGGAGAACCACTGGTTGTTCTGGCCGCCGCCAAGCTGGGCGCGACCCGCCTGATCGACAACCTGGAAATCTGTAAGAAGTGACAGCAGACGCCCCACTAGCGTCATGGCAGAATGCCGTACCGATAACAACAAGGAGACGAAAGTGGGGGATGCAAACAAGCTTGGCGACTCGCCTTTCTCGGTCTTGACACCTCGCGAACGCGACGTCATGGACTACGTCGCGCGGGGCAAGCCCAATAAAATCATCGCGGCCGAACTAGGCGTCTCACAGCGCACGGTCGAGGCACACCGCGCGCGCATCTTTCAGAAAATGCAGGTGCGCAACGCAGTAGAGCTCGCACATTGTGTATTGTCGCAGCGGCGCTTCAACTAAGCACGCGTCTGCCGGGGCCCCGCACTACCTCAGTTAGTTGCAGCTTAAGGGCGCCTTGGCAGCAAGCTCGTCAATACCGTCCACATCCGCCTGACGGGTCAAACTGTAGTTCAGCGTCGGCCTGATGTTATCGATCATATTAATGCGCAGCACATTGTCATTAATGAAGGTCAGGTTGGCCTTGCTGGCGTCATTGGCCATGGACAGCACGATGCGCAGCGGTTCAGTTCCCACAACATTCCAGCAGCCTTGCTGCACGATATTGCTGGCAGTGTCTGGCGTATCCAGCAGCACGGTGCGCGACCGCCATTCCCCGCCAGGGGCCAAAGTCAGCGTCAGTCGGGTCGCCGAGCAAGCGGCCGTAGCGGCCAGGCACGGAATGGTGCCCAGGAAAGTCTTGGGCTCGGCCAGTGGCCTGGCCTTGATGACGTTTTCCGACGCCTGGGCAGCGGCGCTGTCGTCGTTGGCCTTTGCGGCCTGCGTGCCGCCGAAGCCCAGTTGTATTTGCGCTGGCGCGCTGGCTCCTTGTCTGCCTTGCGCCTGCTTGCGCGCATCCGCCTCAGTGCTGTCATGCGGCGCGTCGTAGTAGTTGTCGGGCCGTTGCGTGGCGCAACCGGCCATAACCAAAGCCAGGGCCACAGCGCCCAGGGGTTTGCAGTAAGAAAGCAAGATAGACGAGGCTGGGCGAGGCATGCTGGTTTCCATATAGGACTAGGCTGGGACTTGCATTCTACGCATGAATCGACCCACTCGTAAACGGCTGCCTACTACGGAGACCAACATGATCGATGCGTGGCCCAACCTTTTTCCACTTCAGCGCGCCGTATGGGTGGCCGGGCTGCTGGGGGCCATTGCAGGGCTGGGCGTCTACCGGATCGCGCAGGCTTACCGACACTTGGCGCTGCAAGCGCCAGAGGTCGATGCCTGTCTGCTGGCGCGCGCTGTCCGTCTTGCATCCGTACGGACGGGCCGCCACGGCGCTGCTGTGGCGTGTTCCCTATTGTCGGCAGGCATGATAGCCCTTGCTGTCGCCTGCCTGGGTACCAGTCTGTATGCCGTGGCGGTTTGTGTGGCCGGATTGATGGCTATGCTGCTTGCCTGCATAGACACTCATACCGGTTTACTGCCGGACGCCCTCACATTTCCCTTGCTATGGATGGGCTTGGCCCTGTCATGGGCCGGCTACGGCATCGTGCTGCAAGAGGCCGTGGCCGGAGCCATCTTGGGCTATGGGCTGTTGTGGTCGCTGCGCTTTGCTTTCCTGCAGGTAGGCGGTCGTGAGGCCTTCGGGCTGGGCGATGCCAAGTTGCTGGCTGCCCTGGGTGCTTGGGGCGGCTGGCGACCCCTGCCGTTTGTGCTGCTGCTGGCTTGTTTGTTGGGGGCGGCTTATGCAATGTTTCAACAGCGCTCGCTGCGTCCCCGAGGCGCCTATCCCTTCGGGCCATTCCTTATCGCTGCATCGGCCTGTGCCGTCGTGGGCGGGTCTGAGTTACATTCGGGTTTTTGGTAGGGATGCCGCAATATGTACAGAATTGGCCTGACGGGTGGAATCGGCTCGGGCAAAAGCCGCGTGGCGGACTTTTTCGCGGAGTGGGGCGCAGCCGTTATCGATACCGACGTCATTGCACACGAGCTGACCGCGCCTGGCGGGCAAGCAATCGAGCCGATCCGGCGCCAGTTTGGTCCGGATGTCATCAGCCCGACGGGCGCGCTTGACCGTCAAGCCATGCGTGAATTGGTTTTCGAAAGCCCGCAGGCCCGCCATCAGCTCGAAGCAATTATTCATCCTTTGATCTCTTCGGTTACTCACGCTCGCGCGGCAGTGGCCAAGGGATGTTATCTTGTCTTCGTTGTGCCCTTGCTGGTAGAGTCGGGGCGATGGCGCGACCAGGTGGACCGGATATGCGTGGTGGACTGTGATCCCGACACCCAGATCAGCCGTGTGCAGGCTCGTAGCGGGCTGACTGAACAAGCTATTACGCGTATCATGTCAGCACAAGCTTCTCGAGAGGCGCGCCTGGCGGTCGCGGACGATGTCATCTTTAACGGCGCAGGCATTTCGCTTGAAGAACTCGGGCATCGAGCGCGACAGTTGCACGACTATTGGTGCGCCCAGTCCAAGCAGTAATCCGGTTCGCTCTTCGGCAACGGTACCCGTCATACATAAAGGTTTTTGTTCGCGTGATTCTCTATGAATATCCATGCAATGAACGCGTAAGGTCCCTGCTCCGGGTCGAGTACCTGTTCGAGCGGCTGTTTTTTTTCGCCAAAGGCACCGATGTCCATCACCACCAGGTTTCGGTGGCCACTTTATTCGACCTGCTCGACATCTGCGACCGCAGCGACCTGCGCGGCGCCGTGCTGCAAGATCTCGAACGGCAGCGCGTCGCGTTAGGGGCGCTGCGCCAGCACCCTGGCGTTGATGCCCACATGCTCGACACCATGCTGGCCGAAATACAAGGCGCTTCGGCCGAACTTGGCGCGCAAGGCCGCATCGGACAAGAACTGCGCGATAATGAATGGCTGTCCAGCTTGCGCGGCCGCATCGCGGTGCCGGGCGGCTCGTCGCAGGTGGACATGCCGTCTTATTACTCCTGGCAGATCAAGCCGGCGGAAGTCCGGTCGGGCGACCTGCACCGCTGGATCACCCCCTTCCTGCCTCTGTATAAGGGCTTGGCCCTTATCTTGCGCTTGCTGCGCGATTCCGGCGACGTCGTCGATCTGGTGGCCAAGCAGGGTGCTTACCAGGAAATGTTGGGCGGCAAGCTGTTCCAGCTGCTGCGCGTATGGGTCGATTCCGCACTGAATATCTTCCCCGAAATGAGCGCCAACAAGTATGTGATCTGGGTACGCTTCGCGACACAAGACTGCGAACTCAAACCCCAGCCAGTCACATCGGACGTCTCCTTCAAGCTGTCCCGTTGCAATATTTAGGGCTCTAAATTAGAGGCTCTTGGGCAATAGTTGTTGCGGGTCATTTCAATTTGGCATTTTCCGTATTCGCCCAGGCGTCGATAGGGGAAAATGGCGCCTGTTTAGTTTGAACCCGGAGAGCAGTGCATGTCGGAACCCGCCGCAACTCGTCGCACCCGCAGATCATGGTTGCCATGGCTGATTCTTGTGTTGGTGTTGGCCGCCGGCGTGTACTGGATATCGAACCGGGATGCCGCCCCCGCAGCCGGCGTGGCCAACCCCTTTGGCGGCCGCGCCATGCCCGGCATGACCATACCGGTGCGTGTGGCAACCGCCCAAATTGCGCCCATCGAACACACACTCAAGGCCATAGGCACGGTCACCGCATTCAATACCGTGACCGTGCGCAGCAAGGTCGATGGCGAACTGCAGAAAATTGCCTTCCAGGACGGGCAGAAGGTTACAGAGGGCGACCTGCTGGCGCAGATTGACCCTCGCAGCTATCAGGTGCAGCTGGATCAGGCCTTGGGTCAGCAGGCGCAGAACGCGGCCCAGCTCAAGAACGCACAGCGCGATCTGCAGCGCTATCAGTTGCTGTACAAGCAAAATTCCATCGCGAAGCAGCAGGTCGACGCACAGGCCGCCCTGGTGCAGCAACTTTTGGGATCGCGCCAGAGCGATCAGGCTGCGGTCGATAGCGCCAAGCTCGAACTTAGCCATACCCGTATCACCGCGCCCTTGACCGGCCGGCTTGGCCTGCGCAAGGTTGACGAAGGCAATATGGTCAATGCTTCCAATACGGATGGCATCGTCACTATCACCCAAACGCAGCCGATATCCGTACGGTTTTCATTGCCTCAGGCCCAACTGCCGGATGTGTTGGCGCAGCTGCGTGCCGGCACGACGCTCAAGGTAGACCTGTACGATCGCAATGACCTCAAGCAAATCGCCTCGGGCAGCCTCATGGCCATCGACAATCAGATCGATGTCGCGACAGGCACTGTCATGCTCAAGGCGCGCTTCAGCAACGAAGACGAATCCCTCTTTCCCAATCAGTTCGTCAATGTGCGTTTGCGAGTGGGCACGGCAAACGCGCTGGCGGTTCCCACGCTGGCCGTCCAGCAAGGATCCATCGGGCCCTTCGTGTATCGCGTCGACCAGGACAACAAAGTACACATCCAGGCGGTACAGACCGGTCGGGTGGACGAGCGCCTGATCGCCATCGAGTCCGGACTGCAAGATGGGCAACGCGTTGTGACGGAAGGGGTGGACCGCTTACGCGAAGGCGCTGTGGTCGAGATCATGACGGCACAGGCCGACGCCGACCAGGCGCCCGTGCTGCCGACAGGCGGCGCGCCTGCCATGGCCCATCCCCATTAAGGTACGGGCGTGAATATTTCCCGCCTGTTCATCTTGCGGCCGGTCGCCACGACGCTGGCGATGGTTGCCCTATTGCTGTCCGGGTTCATGGCGTATAGGCTGCTGCCGGTGGCCGCGTTGCCGCAGGTGGACTACCCGACCATTCAGGTGTCCACCTTGTATCCCGGCGCCAGTCCAGACGTGATGACTGCACTGGTGACTTCCCCGCTGGAGCGGCAATTCGGGCAGATGCCGGGCTTGACGCAGATGACCTCCTCCAGTTCGGGTGGATCATCGCTGGTCACCCTACAGTTCGATCTGGATCTGCCGCTGGATGTGGCCGAGCAGGAAGTGCAGGCCGCCATCAACGCAGCTTCGTCGCTGTTGCCAAACGATCTGCCCGCGCCGCCCATCTACAACAAGGTCAACCCGGCCGATACGGCCGTCATCAGCCTGGCGGTAACGTCGCCCACCTTGCCGCTGCACCAGGTCCGCGACCTGATCGATATCCGCGTTGCGCAAAAACTGTCGCAGATTTCCGGCGTGGGGTTGGTCAGTATCGCGGGCGGGCAGCGCCCCGCGGTACGCATACAGGCCAATCCGCAGGCCTTGGCCGCCCATAATATGACGCTGGCCACCTTGCGCACGGCGATCACGGGCGCCAACGTGAATCAGCCCAAGGGTAACCTGGACGGTCCTGAACGCTCCACCACGATCAATGCCAATGATCAACTGCGCTCCATCGAAGACTACGAAAACCTGATCGTTGCCTACGAGAACGGTGCGCCCTTACGCCTGCGCGACGTGGCGAGCGCGCAGCAGGATGCCGAAAACATCCGCCAGGCCGCATGGATAGGCACAACGCCGGCGATTCTGCTGAACATACAGCGGCAGCCGGGCGCCAACGTCATCGAGGTCGTGGACCGCGTCAAGACACTGCTGCCGTCCCTGAAGGACGCCCTGCCGGTGGGAGTCGAAGTCAGCGTGGCCGCCGACCGCACACAAACCATACGGGATGCCGTCAAGCACGTACAGATCGAAATGCTGGTGGCCATCTTCCTGGTGGTGCTGGTGACCTTCTTCTTTTTGCGTAGCTGGACGGCCACCCTCATTCCCAGCATTGTGGTGCCGCTGTCGCTGGTGGGCACCTTCGGCATCATGTATCTGGCCGGCTTCAGCCTGAACAACCTGACCCTGATGGCACTTACCATCGCCACTGGCTTCGTTGTGGACGATGCCATCGTCATGATCGAGAACATCGCCCGCCATATCGAGCGCGGCGAGAGCGCCATGAAAGCGGCCTTGAAGGGCGCCGCGCAAATCGGGTTCACGCTGGTCTCGCTGACCCTATCGCTGATTGCCGTGCTGATCCCTCTGTTGTTCATGAGCGATGTGGTCGGCCGCCTGTTCCGCGAGTTCGCCATCACCCTGGCGGTCGCCATACTGCTTTCCCTGGCTATTTCGTTGACGCTGACGCCGATGATGTGTGCGCGTCTGCTCAAGCCCGAATCCGAGGCCAGCTATGGCCGCTTCCAGCGCCAGGCGGGGCGCTGGATGGAGCAGCTGACTGCCTCTTATGATCGCGGCCTGCATTGGGTGCTGGCGCATCAGCGGCTGACTTTGCTGGTGGCCTTGGGCACGCTGGTGCTGACAGGCCTGCTTTATGTTGCCGTGCCCAAAGGCTTTTTTCCGCAACAGGATACCGGGCTGATACAGGCGATCAGCCAAGGGCCGCAAACCGTTTCCTTCAGCTCCATGGCGCAACGCCAGCAGCAGGCCGTCGATGTCATTTTGCAAGACCCGGCGGTGTCAGCCGTGACATCATTTATAGGCATAGACGGCACTAATGCCACCTTGAACACGGGGCGCATGCAGATTGCCTTGCAGCCGGTCGCCGAGCGCAGCGCGGATGCCCATGCTGTTATCCAGCGGCTGGACGACAGGCTGGCGCAACTGACTGATATCCGGGTGTTCATGCAGCCGGTACAAGACCTGACCGTCGACGACAAAATCAGCCGGGCCCAGTACCAGATGACGCTGTCCGATCCGGACCATGGCTTGTTGCTGGACTGGACGCCGCGGCTGGTGTCGGCGCTGCAGCAAGTACCCGAACTGCGCGATGTGGTCGACGACTTGCAGGCCGGCGGGCTGCAGACTTCCTTGCTTATTGACCGCGATGCCGCCGCGCGCCTGGGCGTCAGCAATGCGACCATAGACGACGCCTTGTATGACGCTTTCGGGCAACGACTGATTTCCACCATATTTACGCAATCGGCGCAGTATCGGGTCGTGCTGGAAGTGGCGCCGCAATTCCGTCAGAACCCGCAAGCACTGGCGCAGATCTATGTGCCGACGGCAGACGGCGCCCCCGTGCCCATCAGTAGCCTGGCACGCATTGAAGAGACCAGCTCGCTGTTATCTATCGAAAGGCTGGGGCAGTTTCCCGCCACGACGATCTCTTTTAATTTGGCGCCGGGCGTGGCGTTGTCGGATGCTGTCGAGGCGGTACGCAGCGCCCAGGCCCAGCTGGATATGCCGGCGTCCATGGACTTGCGCTTCCAGGGGGCGGCGCGCGCTTTCCAGGCTTCCTTGTCGAGCACCTTGTGGTTGATGCTGGCGGCCGTGGCCACCATGTATATCGTGCTGGGCATCCTGTACGAAAGCTACATACACCCCGTCACCATACTGTCGACCTTGCCCTCCGCCGCCATAGGGGCCTTGCTGGCCTTGCTTCTTACCGGCTCGGACCTGGACATGATAGGCGTCATCGGCATTATTTTGTTGATCGGCATCGTCAAGAAGAACGCCATCATGATGATCGACTTCGCGCTGGATGCCGAACGCACGCGCGGGCTGGCGCCGCGGGCCGCGATTCATGAGGCGGCCCTGCTGCGCTTTAGGCCCATATTGATGACCACGCTGGCGGCACTGTTCAGCGCCATTCCATTGATGCTGGCCACGGGCTCCGGTTCAGAGCTGCGCCAGCCCTTGGGGCTGGTGATGGTCGGCGGCCTGTTGTGCAGTCAAGTGCTTACCTTGTTTACCACCCCCGTCATCTATTTGATGTTCGACCGCCTGGGTCGACGAGTGCGCGCAGGCCGACAGACACCAGCGGCGGACACGGGGTCCGCGACATGAGGATGTTCACCCTGTTCATCATGCGCCCTGTGGCCACCACCTTGTTGTGTGTGGCCCTGGTGCTGACGGGCGGGCTGGCCTATGTGTTCCTGCCGGTGGCCCCATTGCCGCAGGTCGACTTCCCCATGATCTCGGTTTCAGCCAGTATGGCGGGCGCCGGTCCGGAGACCATGGCGTCCAGTGTGGCGACCCCGCTGGAGCAATCGCTGGGTTCGATTGCGGGCCTTAGCGAGATGAGTTCGCGCAGCTCTGAAGGCTCGACCCGCATCTCGCTGATGTTCGACCTGGATCGCGACATCAACAGCGCCGCCCGCGATGTGCAGGCTGCCATCAACGCCTCGCGCAGCATGCTGCCGTCCAGCTTGCGCAGCAATCCCACCTACCACAAGGTCAATCCGGCCTCGGCACCCATCATGGTGTTGGCCCTGACATCGCGCACAGCTACGCAGGGTCAGTTATACGACCTGGCGGCCACGGTGCTGGCTCAAAAGCTGTCGCAAGTGACCGGCGTGGGTGAAGTGGAAGTGGGCGGTAGTTCCTTGCCTGCGATACGCGTCAGCCTGAACCCGCAGGCGCTCAATAGCGCCGGTGTGGCGCTGGACGATGTGCGCGCGGCCTTGTCCAGTGCCAACACCATGCGTCCCAACGGCGTGGTCGAGAACGACAGTACTCATTGGCAGATCAGCTCGGGCGGCCAACTGACGCGCGCCGAACAATACCGTCCACTGATCGTGGCCTGGCGCGACGGCGGGCCCATACGTCTTAGCGACGTGGCACAGGTTGAGGATTCGGTCGAGAATGTCTTCAACACAGGCTTCTTCAATGACAGCCAAGCAGTGCTGCTGATCGTGCGGCGGCAGGCCGATGCCAACATCATAGAAACCGTGGACGCCATACGGGCGCAGTTTCCCGCATTCCAGGCGATGTTGCCGGCCCATGTCGACCTGACCGTCGCGCAGGACCGCACGCCCAGCATACGCGCGTCGCTGCACGAAGCGGAGATCACCCTGATGATTGCCGTCATCCTGGTAGTGCTGGTGGTGTTGGTCTTTCTGCGTAACCTGCGCGCCGCCCTGATCCCGGCGATCGCCGTGCCGGCATCCTTGATCACCACCTTCAGCCTGATGCTGTGGTTTGGCTATACCTTGAACACCATATCGTTGATGGCGTTGATCGTGGCCACAGGCTTTGTGGTTGACGACGCTATTGTGGTGCTTGAGAACATCATGCGGCATATCGAGCGCGGCGTGTCGCCCTTGCGCGCTTCCATACGGGGCGTGCGCGAGGTGGGCTTCACCGTGTTGGCAATGAGCTTGTCGCTGGTGGCGGTCTTCATCCCCATGCTGTTGATGGGCGGCCTTGTCGGCAGGCTGTTCAAGGAGTTTGCGGTGACCCTGTCGGTGGCGATACTCGTATCGCTGTTGATCTCTGTGACGCTGACCCCCATGATGTGCGCCCGCCTGCTGCGCCCGGATGCCCAGGCGTCGCCCCCGCGTTCCGGCATGTTGACCAGCGGCTTTCGGGCCATGGGCGACTTTTTCTGGCGTGGCTACAAGCGTTCCTTAAGCTGGGCGCTGGCGCATGGCCGCTTCATGATGGTGCTGCTGGCCGCCACCATAGGCTTGAATATTTATCTATATGGCGTGATTCCCAAGGGCTTCTTCCCGCAACAGGACACTGGCCAGTTGCTGGGTTTCTTCCGGGTGGATCAGGGCACCTCGTTTCATGCAATGAAACCCAAGCTGGATCAGTTTCGCGACACGCTGCTGCAGGACCCTGCCATCGAAAGCGTGACCGGTTTCGCGGGAGGGCGGGGCGGCAGCAATTCCAGCTTCATGATGATACAGCTCAAGCCCCTGGAAGAGCGGCAGGTGGGCGCCATGGACGTCGTCAATCGCTTGCGCGGCAAGTTCCAGGATGTGCCGGGTGCTCGACTGACCCTGGTTCCGCAACAGGATATCTTTGTGGGAGGACGCCAAGGGGGCGCTTCGTACGAGTACGGCCTGATGGGCAGCGAGCTGGAAGTGCTTAAAACCTGGCTGCCGCGTGTGCAGCGCGCCATGGCAGGCCTGCCCGAGCTGGTCGATGTGCAGTCCGACATCGAAGACAAGGGTCGCAGGGTAGAGCTGATCATCGACAGGGATGCCGCCAAGCGCCTGGGCGTCGACATGTCGCTGATAGCCTCCACGTTGAACAATTCCTTCAGTCAGCGCCAGGTCTCGGTCATTTACGGGCCGCTTAACCAGTATCACGTGGTCATGGGCGTGGACGACCGATATGCGCAGGACGCCGAATCCTTGAAGCAGGTACAGGTCGTGACTGCGGATGGCAACCGGGTGCCATTGTCAGCCTTCACGCGATTGGAGGTAGGCAATGCGCCGCTAAGTGTGCGGCACAAGGGATTGTTTGCGGCAGAGTCGATTTCGTTCAGTCTGGCGCCGGGGGTTTCACTGGAGCAGGCCACGCAGTCCATTGAAAACGCCGTCGCGCGTACCGGCCTGCCCACACACCAGTTGCAGGCCGGCTTTGAAGGCACGGCGCAGGCCTTGCAAGAGTCGATGGCGCAGCAACCGTGGCTGATACTGGGGGCCCTGCTGACCATGTATATCGTGCTGGGCATACTGTACGAAAGCTATGTGCATCCCATTACGATACTGTCGACACTGCCGTCGGCCGGCATAGGCGCACTGCTGGCGCTCTTGATGCTGGGCGAAGAGTTCTCCTTGATCGCGCTGATAGGCGTCTTCCTGCTGATTGGTATCGTCAAGAAAAATGCCATCATGATGGTGGACTTCGCCCTGATGGCCGAGCGCCGCGATGGACTCTCGTCCCGCGATGCCATTTACCAGGCTTGCCTGGTGCGCTTCCGGCCCATCATGATGACGACGGTATCGGCCCTGTTTGGCGCCCTGCCGCTCGTGTTGGCCTCGGGCCCAGGCGTCGAGATGCGACGGCCGCTGGGCCTGACCATCGTGGGCGGCCTGATACTTAGCCAGATACTGACGCTTTATACGACGCCTGTCGTGTACTTGTATCTGGACCGATTCCGCTTGTGGGCCAAACGCCAGCGAGGCGCTACGGCGCCATCGCCCGCGCGTACGCCCGGTTGACCATGCCATGACACGACAAAAACATCTTGTTCACTTTCCTCCATCCCGCTGGCGCAGCCTGGGTATTTCGGTATTGGCTTTGATGCTCACCGCTTGTGCCGTGGGGCCAGACTATCAACGACCGGCCATCGATGTTGGGGATACCTACAAGGAAATGGACCGGGCGCAGCCTATGGACGGTGCGCAAATGAATTCGGGATGGGTGCGTGCCCAGCCGGCGGACAGCTTGATGCCGGGGAATTGGTGGACATTGTTCAACGATCCGGTGTTGTCGGGTTTGATGGCCACCTTGCAAACTGCCAACCTGGACATTGCACAGGCGGAGGCCCAATACCGGCAAGCGCAGGCCTTGCTGCAATCCACGCGCTCGGGCTTGTTTCCCACGCTGGGCAGCTCGGCATCGGCGACCCGCTCGGGCAGCGGCGGCGGCACTGCGGGTGGTGGCGACTTCGGCGACGGCTCGTTCTCGCCTGGCAGTCGCGTCGGCAATCAATATTCCGTCAGCGGCAATGTCAGTTGGGAACCCGACGTCTGGGGCAGGGTGCGCCGATCAGTGGAGGCCAGCCAGGCCGGCCTGGAGGCCAGCGCGGCCGATGTGGCGGCAACGCGCCTGAGCATGCAGTCCACCCTGGCGCAGACCTATTTCCGCTTGCGCGTGATGGATGCCGAACAGCGCTTGCTGGCGCAAACCGTCCAGGCTTATGCGCGTTCGTTGCAGATGACGCAAAACCGCTATGAGGCGGGTGTTGCAGCGCAAGCGGATGTTGAAGTCTCCCGTACGCAGTTGGAGAATACGCGCACGCAGTTGTTGGCGCTGGACTGGCAGCGGGCTCAACTGGAGCACGCCATTGCCGTATTGACCGGCCAGGCGCCGAGCAGCTTTACGCTTGACTCCACCACCCGCGCTGCGGCTGTGCCCACGATTCCCGTCGCACTGCCTTCCCAGTTGCTGCAACGGCGGCCCGACGTTGCTGCCGCAGAGCGCCGTACCGCCGAAGCCAACGCGCGCATAGGCGTGGCGCAAGCCGCCTGGTTCCCCGATCTGACCCTTAGCGCGCAGGCGGGCTTTCGCAGTGGGCAGTGGGCGCAGTGGCTGACCGCACCAGCCAGCTTCTGGTCTCTGGGCCCCGCGCTGGCCTTGACGATCTTCGATGGCGGCGCGCGCGAAGCACAACTGCAAGAGGCCCGCGCCGGCTACGACGCACAAGCAGCCGCCTATCGCCAGACCGTGCTGACGGCCTTGCGAGAGGTGGAAGACTATCTCGTACAACTGCATGTGCTCGGGCAAGAGCAAGTCACCCAGGGCCGCGCGCTGGCAGCGGCGCGTGCATCCTTACGCCTGACGCAAAATCAGTTTGAGGCGGGGCTGATCGATTACCTAAGCGTCGTGCAAGTAGAAACCACAGCGCTCAGCACAGAAAGGGCGGCCTTGTCGCTGACGGCCGACCGGTTGGTGGCCAGCGTGCAGCTTATCGCTGCGCTGGGCGGCGGCTGGCAGCAGCCTGTGCCCGAGTCTGCGGCGCAACCTTAGCCCAACAACTGGCGCATTCCGGCAATGCCATGTGCGCCGTGCTGCCTGGCTTGCTGCAGTGTTTGTGGCGATTGACCGCCGATGGCAAAGACCGGCAAGCCGGCGTCTTCCGCCAGCGCCCGAAAGCCCGCCCAACCCATGCCAGCCACGCCCGCATGAGACGGCGTGGGCAGCACGTGCCCCAGCACGGCAAAGTCCGCCTGCAAACGGCGGGCGGCATGTAGATCTTCTGCCGTATGCGCCGAGACCGCGATCAGGCCCGGTATGCGCGCGCGCAACGCCTCGGCTGCCAGGCTATGGGCACTTGGGCCTGCGGCGTCATTGTTTGAGGTGCCGGCCAACGCCAAGGCGTCAGCAGCGCGCAGGTGCACACCGTCGGCCAGCGCCCACCAGTCTTGCGGATGGCAACTGTTGACCAGGCATAGCGCTCCCGCCTGGCGGCACAGGCGCAATACCTCTTGGTAGGCCGCAAGCGCTTCGGCGTTGGCTTGCGCAGCCCACGCGGGTTCGCGAAACTGCACCAGCCGTATACCTGTGTCCAATGCGTGCTTCAGCTTGTCCAGCCAAGCCGTTAACTGAGCGCTACTCCCGATATTGCTGATCAAGTAGTGGTCGGGCAGTTGCATCCATCGCAAGGGAGGCTCGGTGGCAGGCAGGACGGGGCCGACGGTGATGGGCTGGTCGGGCCGTACCCAGGCCAGCGCTTGTCCTTCCATGCCGCGCGGTTCGCCATCCCAGGCGGTAACACGGCAAAATGCCAGCCGCACGATGGTCTTGGGGTACTCGTGCACATACGTTACCCATGGTGTTGCGTCGCGTACATCGATGTCCAGCTCTTCCTTCAGTTCGCGCGCCAGCGCTTGCAGCGTGGTCTCGCCTGGTTCGATCTTGCCGCCGGGAAGCTCCCACCAGCCTGCCCAAGGCTTGCCTTCGGGGCGTTGGCCCAGCATCAGGCTGCCGTCCGGCCGGGTAATAATGCCGGCCGCTACTTCAATGAAGGGTTTGTGCGTTTGTTCTGCCGGATCAAGCATGCCGGGCGGCCCAGTCTCGAGCGAATTGACGTGCCACGCGGCCAGAGCGCGAGCCGCGCTCCAACGCCCACTGCAAGGCTTCGGTGCGCGACTCCTGGATGTTCTTCGACGAGCAGCCGTGCTGGTCCAGCCAGTAATTGACAATGTCCAGGTAGTCGTCCTGCTTGAAGGGGTAGAACGACAGCCACAGGCCAAAGCGTTCGGACAGTGAAATCTTCTCTTCCACGGTTTCGCCCGGGTGGATCTCGCCGTCCGACTGATGCTTGGCGCCCAGGTTCTCGCTCATGTATTCGGGCATCAGGTGGCGTCGGTTCGATGTGGCGTAGATCAACACATTGTCTCCAGAGGCCGAGACCGAGCCGTCCAGGACCGATTTCAGTGCCTTGTACCCGGCTTCGCCTTCTTCGAACGACAGGTCATCGCAGAAGATGATGAAACGCTCGGGGCGCGGGGCAATCAGATCGACGATGTCGCCCAGGTCGGCCATGTCGGATTTGTCGACTTCAATCAATCGCAAGCCCTGGTCGCCATAAGCGGCCAGCATCGCCTTCACCAGCGAGCTTTTGCCCGTGCCGCGGGCGCCCGTCATCAGTACATTGTTGGCAGGCTTCTTGTGCAGAAAGTGACGGGTGTTGCGGTCTATGATTGCCTTTTGGCGCTCGATATGCTGCAGATCCTCCACGTGTATCGTGGAAATATGGCGTACAGCATCCAACCAGCCGCGCGCGCCGCGCTTGCGCCAGCGAAAGGCATGCGCGGACCAGTCGATGTCCGGGGGGGGCGGCGGCAGCCACGCCTCAAGTTGCGCCAGAACACGTTCGGCGCGTCCGATTAGGGAGGTGAGGTCGGGGGCAGTCACTTGGGTCTCCAGGGGTGCATAGTCAAAGACAGGCATTATCGCCAATTTTGCTTCGGCTATCAGTAATTTGCGTCACGTATAATCCTAGCCTTGATCCGCCCGTTCTTATCAACACCTACTTAAGCCCGGACCTCGCTTTGAATCTCCCCGAGTTAATTGCACCCATTGCAGACGACATGAAAGCGGTCGATGCGGTTATCCGCGCCCGCCTTGATTCCGAGGTCGTGCTGATACGCACCATCGGTGACTACATCGTCGGGGCCGGCGGCAAACGCATGCGACCGGCGCTGTTGCTGATCATGGCCAAAGCCTTGGGTTACCAGGGCACCAACCACCATCTGCTGGCGGCCGTGGTGGAGTTCATCCATACCGCCACCCTGTTGCATGACGACGTCGTGGATGAATCAGACTTGCGACGCGGGCGCAGCACGGCCAACGCCGTCTTTGGCAACGCCGCCAGCGTGTTGGTGGGTGATTATCTGTATTCGCGCTCGTTCGAGATGATGGTGGAGTCGAACTCCATGCCCGCCATGTCGGTCCTATCGGCCGCCACCACCGTCATCGCCGAAGGCGAAGTGCTGCAGTTGCTTAATGTGCACGACCCCGATGTTTCGATGGAGCGCTACCTGCAAGTGGTGCGTTACAAGACAGCCAAGCTGTTCGAGGCGGCAACAGAAGTTGGCGCCATCGTCGGCGGGGCGACAACCGCCCAGCAGGCGGCCGCTGCCGCCTATGGCCGGCACATAGGCACAGCCTTCCAGCTGATCGACGACGTGCTCGATTACAGCGGCGACGCCGATGCGCTGGGGAAAAACGTGGGGGACGACCTGCGCGAAGGCAAGCCTACCTTGCCATTGATCAGAGTAATGGAGGTGGGCAGCGCCGCACAGAAGCAACTGATACAAGACGCCATCCGCACCGGAGAGGCCGATTTTTCAGCCGTGGCCCGCGCCATCCAGGACACCGAGGCGCTGGACTACACCCGCGTAGCAGCAACCGCGGAAGCCGAGCTGGCACGCGAGGCCTTGCAGGGTTTGCCTATTTCCGTTCATCAGGAATCTTTGCTAGAATTTTGTTCTTTCGCGATAGAACGCGATCGGTAAAAATCCCGTTGTTGCGGGCGCAGCTTTCAGGGCGTACGTGACAAGCTTATGTTGCAAGTCGGGGCGTAGCTCAGCCTGGTAGAGTACTGCGTTCGGGACGCAGGAGTCGCATGTTCGAATCATGTCGCCCCGACCAGAAATTTAATCGTCGAATACGTAATCCACACAGACGGCGCCCAGAATGTTCAGCGTCCCCCGATCATGATGAAGAGCCCGAAACGGTTTGCATGACACGGTACAGGTCTGCCTTTCCTTCGAAACCGATGCCGGGTAGCTCAGGCATGGTGATGTAACTGTTTTCGACTTTGACGCCGTCCGGGAAACCGCCGAATGGCTGGAAAAGATCGGGGTATGACTCATTGCCGCCCAGCCCTAGTCCAGCAGCAATGTTCAGCGACATCTGGTGGCCGCCGTGCGGAATACAACGACTCGCGGACCAGCCGTGCTCTTTCAGCATATCTAAAGTGCGCAGGTATTCGACCAGCCCATAGCTCAAAGCGCAGTCAAATTGCAGCCAGTCTCGGTCAGGACGCATACCGCCGTATCGGATGAGATTGCGCGCATCCTGCATGGAGAACAGGTTTTCTCCAGTGGCCATGGGGTTTTTATAGTAGCTGCGCAAAACTGCCTGCAGTTCGAAGTCAAGCGGATCTCCTGGCTCTTCGTACCAGAAGAGATCGTATTGAGAAAGCGCCTTGGCATAGGCGATAGCGGTATCAAGATCGAAGCGTCCGTTCGCATCGACGCAGAGCTTCTGGCCATCTTGCAGCACGCTCAGGATCGAGTCGATGCGGCGCAGGTCCTCGTCGAGCGAAGCACCGCCGATTTTCTTCTTGACGACCGAGTAGCCGCGATCAATATAGCTACGCATTTCGTCTTTAAGCTTGTTGTGGTCTTGCCCAGGGTGGTAGTACCCGCCAGCAGCATAGACGAAGACTTTTTTGTTCGGCTGGCCGTTGCCATAGCGGTCGGCTAACAATTGAAACAGCGGCTTTTCTTCGATTTTGGCCACAGCGTCCCAAACAGCCATGTCTATCGTACCGATCGCCACTGAACGTTCACCATGACCGCCCGGCTTCTCGTTGGTAAACATAGCATCCCAGATCTTATGCGGATCCAGATTGTTGCCGCTGGCGTCAACAAGCGAGGCAGGGTCGGCTTCCAAGACCCGAGGGATGAAGCGGTCCCGCATCAATTTGCCTTGGCCGTAGCGCCCGTTGGAATTGAAGCCGTATCCGATGACAGGCTTGCCATCGCGCATGACGTCCGTGACAACCGCAACGAGGCTCAGGTTCATTTTGCTAAAGTCGATATAGGCGTTCCGAATGGGGGAACTGATGGGAAGGGTCTTTTCAATAATATTGACGATTTTCAACTGCGGCTCCTATATTAAATTTCGTTAAACCGAGTATCGCTATAGTCGGCGTTTTTGCTTTTTATGGCCAATGCCATTTTTCTCCTGCTTTATGCTTTGAAAGCACCGATATGAATCTCTCCTGGCTTGAAGACTTCCTGGCGCTGGCATTGACCAAAAATTTTTCGCGCGCGGCAGACTTGCGTCATATGACTCAGCCAACCTTGCAGTTTGCGGCAACACACACGCTGTCTTTCACCTTTATGCCCAACTGGCTGCGCGGCCTGGAGTCGCGGGTGAGCGTAGGAGCCGTACAGTGCGTATCCGACATGTTGCAGCGTTGTGAAAACCTGATGCTTCAAGGCAAGGTTCAATTTGTTCTAAGCCATACGCATCCCCATGTTAAAGGACAGCTTGAGGCGGCAGGCTTTCCATCCATTCAGCTTGGAACTGATACGCTCATTCCGGTATCGTTGGCGGATGACCAGGGGCAACCCCGCCATCCGGCGATCAATAGCCGGTCTTGTCCCATACAACTGCTCAATTACAGCGCGGAATCCGGTATTGGCCGCATCTTGTGGGCAGTCCTTGGACCGGAGTTGGACCGCTTGTCTATTCAAACTATCTTCACTGCTCATCTGGCTTCAGTGCTCAAGCCAATGGTGCTTAGCGGCCGCGGCATAGCATGGTTGCCACAATCTTTAATTGCCGATGACCTCGATTCAGGCCGTTTGCTGCGTATTGGCCCGGAAGACTGGGAGATTCCCTTGCAGGTGCGACTTTATCGCGGTCGGTCAAACATTGGCCGAACAGCGGAAATGTTCTGGCATGCTGTTTCTAGTTGCGATCGGAACTGAACCGCTACTGCATATGGTTTCTTCAATCACCGCCGAGAACCTTCGCGTCGGGTGATAAAACGCATCTAACTCGTCGAGCTCGATAGCCTGCAGCACACCCAACAAGCCACCCTGAAAGAAACCTTGGACTTCGTTGAATCCGAAAAACTTTACGGCTCAGGCTGCGGGCTGGTTGATATGCTGCTCTTGGCTTCGACCATGATGACGCCACAAACAGAGCTCTGGACATTGGATAAGCGCCTTTCAGCATTGGCTGAACGCTTTGGAGTGATGCACCGGTCAGCTACTCAAGCCGATGTTGCTATTTTGTATTGATCCCGCCCACTACGCTTGGCGTCATACAGCGCATCATCGGCGTTCTTCAAGGCGGTACTGATGGGCGCGTCGCCTCCCGGCCATTGCGCAATGCCTAAAGACAGCGTGATCTTGCCTACTTCAGTCATGCTGGTGTTTGCCGCTACAGTGCGCAGGCGCTCGGCAGTCAGAGCGGCAGTGGCCGTGTCGGCTCCGGGCAGCAGCAGCAAAAATTCGTCACCGCCGGCACGGCATAAGGTGTCGCCTTGCCCGGTGTTGGCCCGCATCAAATCCGCCAGGGCCCGGATCACATCATCTCCAACGCCATGCCCGTGAGTATCGTTGATCAGCTTGAAGCGGTCGACGTCCAGAATAATGATGGAAAACGGTACGCCGGATGCGGCGTGGCGTACAAGAACCTCTTCCAGACCGCGCCTGTTGAGCAAACCGGTCAAGGGGTCGGTAGAGCTGTCCGCATGCAGCCGCTCTATCTTGGCCTGCATGTACTTCACGCCCTTCAGCAGTGCGCGGCGCAATTGATCGGCTTCAAAATACCAAGATCGCGTGGTGGCGATGGAGCCCTCGGCATCTTTGTTGTTCATGTTTCTGGCATGGCGGGCCAATTGTCGTAATGGCTTGGCGATGGCGTTTGCGGCTATCCATGTCAGAAGCAGGGTCAGTAAGCCCAGCGGCGCAATCTTGGAAAAGACATCGAACACAAAGTCGTCCAGTGCCGCCAGGGTAGACGACCTGGCGCGCTGCATCACAATGCCCCAGCCGGCTTCTGTAACGGGTGCGTGGCCGGCCAGCATCGCGACGCCCTTAGAGTTGACCGCGGGCATCGCGCCGTGCTGGCCAAGAACGACCCTATCAATCACAGGATTGCCCGAAATGATTTCACCCACGCGTTGCATTTCGGGGTGGTAGATCAGGGTTTTATTACGGTCCACCACGTAGACATAGGATCCGTCTTCATAGTGATGGTACTTGAGCACGTTATGCAGCAGATTTTGTTCTTCGAGGTAGATTGCGCCAGCGACATAACCCAAATAAGTGCCGTCCACCGCAAATAGCGGATGGGACATGCTGACGACATAGTTGCCCGCCGGAGAAACGAAAGGATCGGTGACGATAGGCCGCCTGGCGTGCAGCGATTGCATGGCGTTGGCCGTGCCAAGTTTTACGCCTTCGATTGCCAGCGTGGCGGGTGCAGCCGAAACAATTACTCCATCGGCATTGACGACCACGACAGCGTTGAAAGCGTTGGCCTGGCTGAGCAGGCGGCTTGTTTCCTGATCCAACGCCTGCTCGTCGTTCAATAGGTCGGGAAGCAGCGTGGTGCTGTATGCCAGCTGCTTACGGGCCGATCGGAGAAAGGCATCGCTGATTTCGGCCAGCTTGTTGGCATATGCCAGGTTAGAGTTCAGCGCATTCGATATCAGTTCATTTCGCTGGACCTGGTAGATGGCATAAAGGCTGTTGGCCAAGGTCACCAAAATGCCCGCTACCGACAGGAACACTATCAACTGACGAAGGTTAAGTCTGGAGGAACGACGTGAGCTCATTGATGGCCATGTATATTTTGTATTCGGTACGCTCGCGTTGGACCAACCTATAAAGCTCCCGAACCTCGCCGGGCGCTTCCGCCTGCTGCAACGCTGGCTCCATCACGGATTTTGCCATGTCCGCCGAGTATTTGTATTGGGGCAAAATCGGTTTGAGCATATAGAACACGAGAAGAGTGGTGCTCTGCAGGGATTATCCTTTGCAAAGCGTGTATAACTGACTAAGTCAGCGCGAGTTAGGCAGAACTGACGCAGGTTCTTGAGATGACGCGCTGCACGCCTCAAGCCTGTGTCTGAAGATTAGGGGGTACTAATGAAAATCCAACTCAATACTGATAGCCATATCGTGGGCTCGGAAGCACTTACTGCGGAAGTCGAGCGAAAAATTGGTGGCACGCTAAAGCGCTTTGCTGATCGTGTGACTCGGGTCGAAGTTCACTTGAGCGATTTGAACAGCACGAAAACCGGGCCGGACGATAAGCGCTGCTTGGTGGAGGCGCGAGTCGCGGGGTTGCAACCCATTTCGGCCAGCCACCAGGCGCCAACACTGGCTCTCGCAATTGATGGAGCCGGTGAAAGGATGGCAAGTGCTCTCGATACTGCCTTTGGCAAACGCGACGCCGCGCGGCACGATCCAATAGTTCCGCTGGATGATACCGACCCTGCCTAGGATGATCTTGCAGGGCTAATTCGTGTTCTACAGGAGAGATATCTATGCCAACACTTCAAAGGCTGAATGAGTTATTGGACCCGGCGCAGGCAGGTCCATGTGTTTCCATTTATCTACCGACTCACCGGCAGCACCCCGATAACAAGCAGGACCCGATTTTGTTTCGCAACCTGGTCAAACAGGCCGAAGGCTCGTTGATCGCCCAACACTCAAAAGGCGACGTAGCACAGATGCTTGCGCCCTTTTATGCTTTGGCCGCCGATGCGAACTTTTGGAACCACACCACTGACGGGTTGGCCATATTTGGCGGCAATGACTTCTTTCGGGTCATGCATCTTCAAAGGCCTACGGCGCCGCTTGCGATTGTCGCCGACAGCTTTCATATCAAGCCTATTTTGCGCGTCCTGCAGTCCGCCGATCGTTTTCAGGTTCTCAGTGTTAATCGGCAGTCGATCCGACTGTTTGAGGGCAATCGGGACAAACTGGATGAAGTGAAGCTCGCCGCCGACGTACCGACGAGCGCCAGCGATGTGATCGGCGATGATTTGCCCGAGCCAACGAGCCGTATGCGTACGGTGGGTGCGAGTCCGGCCGGAGGCGGCAATCGCGCTACAGGTGATGTGCGTTATACCCATGGAGCAAAGGAAGAGGTCATCGATCCGCAGACCGAGCGTTTCTTCCGGGCAGTCGACCGTTCCATCTCAACATACCATTCCAAGCCATCCGGCTTGCCACTCGTTCTTGTGGCATTGCCAGAAAACGCCGCGATGTTCCGAGCGGTGAGCCATAACGACCAACTGCTTGAGGAAGGTATTCAAGTTGATCCCGACTCTTTGTCGATCGATGAGTTACGTTCGCGGTCCTGGAAAGCGATCGAGCCGATTTATATTGGTCGGCTTGCCGGGTTTATCGATGAGTTCAACGCTGCACGGAATGCGCAGCAAGCCAGCGCTGATTTGTCCGATGTAGCAGCCGCCGCCATAGCGGGCCGGGTGCGCGTACTATTGCTCGAGGCGGGTCGGCAGTTGCCCGGGCGCATAGACCCGAAAACGGGTGCATTGCACTCGGAAGGGGCCCCAGGGACGGATGACATGCTCGATGATCTGGCAGAGCAAGCGCTACGAACCGGTGCCGAGGTAATTATGGTGCCGGCCGAGCGCATGCCCACTACGTCGGGCTTGGCCGCGATTTATCGCTTCTAGATCAAGCAGCAGCCGCCAACATCAAGAGACAGTAGCGGCTGCTTCGTTTCGGATCGCATGAGCATTGAGTCGCCCAAACACATCATCAAACCGCCCCTCCCGCTCGGCCCAACGCAAGAACCCCGCCTGCGGCACCACGATCTCGTCCGGGGTGGGTTGCTGAGCGAACAGTCCCATCACCCCATCCATGAAGTCATCCAACGGCATATAGCCTTCTCGGCTGGACTGCCCGGGCGTAAGTTCGGTCTGGACCGCGGGTGGAATGATCTCGATTACCTTCACCTGTCCCTTGAGCTGCTCCCGTAGCGACAAGGTGTAGGAATGGATGGCGGCCTTGGAGGCGCCGTAAGTGCCGGCATCGGATCGCGGTACGAAGGCCAGGCCGGACGACACATTGACCACCACAGGGTTCGCCCGGGTCATCAGATGATTGATCAGCGCATTGGTCAGGCGGATGGGTCCAAGCAGGTTGGTGGTGATCTGCGCCTCGGCATCATCAAGATCGCGGGCTTTGCTCAAGTCTTCAAAACGCATGATGCCGGCGTTGTTGATCAAGACATTAAGCCCTGGGTGCTGCTTCACGACTTGCTGAGAGAAGGTGCTGATGGCAGCCGGGTCGTCAACATCCAGCGTGTAGGCGTGCATGTTCTGGCGGTCGGCAATGGTTTCTTGCAGCGGAGCCATGCTGCGCCCGGCTACGATGACCGTGTTGCCCAGATCATTGAAGCGCCTTGCCAGTTCGCGGCCAATGCCAGAACCTCCGCCGGTAATAAGAATGGTGTTGCCGGTTGATTGCATGGTGTCAGCGGGTTCGGCTTGGCGGGCCGACGAGTTTTGGGTTTCCGAACCATGCGCGGCGCCTGCAAAGATCGTCGCGCTTAGGGTCGCCGCTGTAACTGCGGTTCTGATCGGAAGGAAGACCCTGCGCAGGGTTGTCAAGCTTATGTACGACATGATTATCTCCGTTCGAGGTAGGCGTCAGCCATGGCGCCTGTTGCGGTTGAATGTTTATTGAGCGTTTGCGATGCCTCCAACGCCCGCTCGCGGCGTCCGAGAAAAAAACCACAAAGTCCCCAGCCCGCGGCGAGGAAGGCGCCGATGACCATGGCGGCGGCGGGGCTGTCACTGACGACGTCGATGGCGCGTTTCAGCCAAGCGCTTACTGCGTCCCCGCCGCGATAGACGACAGTGTCGATGAAGTTCTTGGCCTTGTATTTCTCTTCAGCCGGGATGACGGTGTAGAGCATCTCGCGTCCGGGTCGGACCAGGGCGTACTCACCTACGCGGCGCAGCACCATGACGACGACGAAGATGGCGAACATGGGTGCGATGGCCAGCGCCACAAAGCCCACGGCCATGGCCACCGGCACAGTTACCAGCAGTACACCAACGCCCAGTCGTTTTGCCAATCGACCGGTAACCAGCACTTGGCAAAGCAGCGACAAGGCCTGCACCACGGTATCTATCAGGCCGAAGACGCGGGTTTGTTGGGTGGGATCCGGAAAGTGCTGGGCAACCAGACGGGCTTGTTCGAAATACAGGAAAGTATTAATGCTGGCCAACAGGATGACGAACAGCGTGATTCCCAATAGATAGGGGGAGCGCAGTGTCGCTGTGGCACCGGCGAATGGGTTGCCGCCCAGCGGCTTGCGTCGCTCCACCGGAGTATCCGCGTCTTCTTCCAGGGGGTGCGCGTCTTTCCAGCGATGCAGCCATGCTGCGGCGCTTGCGCTGGCAAGCAGCAGTAGTGCGGCAATCAGCAGCAGGCCGGCATGGCCCATGGGGCCGACCAAGACCGCGCCCAGTATCGGCCCGACCAGCCCGCCTATGCTGGCGCCGCTGGCGATCAGTGCGAACGTGCGCTTGGCTTGCGAGGCGACCAGAACATCGGCCAGCACACTCCACGCCAGCGATATCGCTATCAAGTTAAAGACCGACAGCCAGATGTAGAAGACTCGTGCCGACCAGACATTGCCAGGCGTTGCCCAGAAGCTTGCTGCAAAGCCAAGCAGCACTGCGGCGCATCCGGCATAAACCCATGGCAGCAAGGTACGTCTTGGCAACTTGGAAGCCAGCCAACCAAAGATCGGCAAGGTAAGCAGGGTGGCAACGAAGGTGCCGGTAAACAGCCATTGCAGGTTGCGTACGCCGCCGGCTATACCCATGGTTTCGCGCACCGGGCGCAACATGAAGTAGGCGGTGAACAGCAGGAAGAACATCAGCAGACCGGCCAACACGGCCTGGACTTCCCGTGGCTCGACATTGAACAATCTAGCAATACGTTGTGGTGCCGCGCTGGAAGATACAGTCATCTCAATTCTCCGTCGATGCTCGTTAGACGGATATTAAGTTCGACACTCTCTTTTGGGAAGTAGGCACTAAAAAGTTATATACTAACCAAGTGGAAAGCGAGCCCCATCTCTCGATGAGAAGGCTGTTGTTAAGTATTGGAAGAATGAACATGGCTACGAATACCGCCCAGCACCTTGCCGTCAGACAGCAGTTATCCGAAGCGCAAAAGCTCGACCCGCGTGTCGAAATGCTGGTCACTGAAATCATCGCCCGCGTCGCAGACAAGTGGACCATGATCATCCTGGATGTTCTCGCAGAGCATGGTGAGCTGCGGTTCACGCAACTGTCCAGGCTGGTGACCGGTATCAGCCAAAAAATGCTCACTCAAACCCTGCGCGAAATGGAGCGCGAGGGTCTGGTAATACGTACTGTCCATCCGGTAATACCGCCTAAGGTCGAGTACCGCCTGACCGATCTGGGCTTGAGCCTGGGCGCGGCGTTCTGCGGGGTGTGGATCTGGGCGGAGCAGAACCTGGACACTATCGAAGAAGCACGCGCGCGGTTTGATAAGCGGGCCCTGGCGAAGAACTAACGCGTTGACCCTCGGCACGCGGCTTGCTGGTGGGCTCCCGTATTACGCAGCGCATGGCGCATGCACCCGAGGAGGAGAAGATAGTGGCCCACATCATCGAACACCGATATTCTCGAACGATCTACCCGCTGCATGCCGTGTTGCTGGCCGGGACCGTTCCGCTGTTTATCGGGGCGGCACTGAGCGATGCCGCCTACGCGTCTTCCTACAACATCCAATGGAATAATTTTGCGTCCTGGCTCATAGCCGGCGGCTTGCTGCTGGCTGGTATTGCACTGATTTTTGCAATCGTCGACCTGTGCATCGCCCATCGACGCTCCAAGGGCGCTGTGGTGTACACGGTAATACTGCTCGTGACTTGGGTGGTGGGGTTTTTGAATGCGCTCATGCACGCCCGCGACGCCTGGGCAAGCATGCCTTCCGGCTTGGTCCTGTCAATTGTTGTTGCCCTGCTGGCCTGCGTGGCGACATGGTTCGGCTTTTGCACACCGCGCATCGGAGGACGAAATGAGACGCTATAGCCTAATCACGATAGTCACGCTTTCTGCCTTGCTTGCCGCCTGCGGAGGCGAAACGGAACCGCTGCAGTATGGCGCTGCGCCGCAACTGCCTGAGCCTGAACGCGGCTTGATGCCCGACATGGTCATTGCGAAGCCGGCGGCCTGGGGCGACAAGGTCCCCACAGTGCCTGGGGGTTATACGATTAGCGCTATCGCCACTAATTTGAAGATTCCACGCCAGACATTGGTACTGCCCAACGGCGACATACTGGTGGCCGAAGGCAGGGGCGGCAGCGCGCCCGATCTGAAACCCAAGGACGTCATTGCCGGCTATATCAAGGCCCAAGGCAATAGTCCGGGCCCGGGCGGCAACCGCTTGACCTTGTTGCGCGATGCCGATGGCGACGGCACGTACGAGCTGCAAACTGTTTTTGCCGACAACCTGAATGCGCCTTATGGCATGGCCTTGGTGGACAACAATCTTTATGTGGCCAATCAAGATGCTCTGGTGCGATTCGATTATCAGGAAGGCCAGACCGAAGCTGGCGGCCCGCCAGAAACCGTGACGCCTCTGCCGTCGGCTATCAATCATCATTGGACCAAGGCGTTGGCAGCCAGTGAAGATGGCAACTATCTTTATGTGGGCATAGGTTCCAACAGCAACATCACCGAGCGCGGCATGACGGCAGAGGTCGACCGCGCCGTGATATGGCGGGTCAATGCCAAGACGGGCGAGCATAAGCAGTACGCCACCGGCGTGCGCAACCCCACGGCGCTGACCATACAGCCCAATACCGGCCAGCTATGGGCAGTGGTGAATGAACGCGACGAGATCGGACCGAACCTGGTTCCTGACTACCTGACCACGATACGCGAAGGCGGCTTCTATGGCTGGCCCTACAGCTATTGGGGTCAGAACGTGGATGATCGCGTCCGCCCGCAAAACCCGGAGAAAGTCGCTACGGCAATCACGCCCGATTACAGCCTGGGCGCGCACGTTGCGGCGCTAGGGGTCGATTTTTCCGAAGAGGCGATGGGTGGCGACTTCACGGATGGGGTCTTCGTGGGCGAACATGGCAGTTGGAATCGTAAGGATCCCGTTGGTTATAAGGTTGTGTTCGTGCCGTTCACCGACGGTCGTCCTTCGGGGCCGCCGGTCGATTTCGTGGCAGGCTTTCGTGACGAGGATGGCACGACACGTGGCCGCCCGGTCGGTGTAACTGTGGACCCACGCGGTGCGCTTATCGTTGCAGACGACTTGTCCAATACTATCTGGCGCGTAACGCGAGCACAGGGCGGATAAATTCCAAGCCTCCGTAGAGCAGCGAAAGCTGGCAGCGGCCGTCGGTTACCGGCGGTCGCTGTTTTAAGCCAGCCCGCCCAGGGCACCAAAGCCGGTTGATCGGTATAGGTCGCCGCATCTATGTAATTTGGCGTGTTATGTTTACGGTCCCGAGCTGGTGATGCCCGGGACCTTGTCTATGAAGCACGACCGATGTGTTGTGGGTGCATGCCTAGATCCCTGAGTTTTGACCGACAATCAATGTCGGGCCATCAATAGCGCGTGCTGCGGCGCGGTCCAATATATCTCATGCTAGAAAGCAGCTACAGCGACGTTCTCGTCGTCCTATCAGTTCTCGTCGCAATTTTGGCCGCGTATACCGCCCTGGATATGGGTAGCCGTATCAGCACGGCTAAAAAACCTGCGGCACTATGGTGGTGGCTGGGCGGCTCGTTCGCCATGGGCCTGGGCATTTGGTCCATGCACTTTATTGGCATGTTGGCGTTTGAATTGCCGATCGCTTTGGGCTACGACCCATGGATCACACTGTTCTCGCTGGTCGTGGCTATTGCTTCCTCTGCGTTTGCGCTGTGGATATCCAGCAGCCGAAAGCATTTGGACTGGCGCAGATTGTGCTGCGGCGCGCTGGTGTTGGGTGGTGGAATCGCAGCGATGCATTATTCGGGCATGCATGCCATGCTCATGGCGCCTGCCATTGTTTACGACGCCGGCTTATTCGTCCTTTCAGTGATTGTCGCCGTGATGTCGTCGGGCGCGGCATTATGGATGACGTTCCGGCTACGCTACCGCTTATCCCATGCGATTCTATTTCGCTGCGGCGCGGCGGTCATCATGGGTTGTGCCATCGTTGGTATGCACTATAGCGGTATGGCTGCAGCGCAGTTTCCGCTAGGAAGTATCTGTGGCGCGGCACGCTTTGGTATGGATAACAACTGGCTGTCCATATTGGTCACCCTGGTAACCGTCGCCGTACTGGGCATCACGCTGATCATCTCGGTGCTGGATGGACGGCACGAATCGCATACCGGTGTCTTGAACGAATCGCTTAGCGAGGCAAACAGGAAGCTGCGGCATCTGGCGCTGCATGATGCGCTTACCGGCTTGCCTAATCGTGCCTTGCTTGAAGACAGGGCCGAGCAGATGATAAACGCGGCACAGCGCAATCACAGTCGTTTCGCCTTGCTCTTCATGGATCTTGACGGCTTCAAGACGGTCAATGACGCACATGGGCATGCAGTGGGCGATGCACTGCTGGTCCAGGTCGCTGAACGAATCAAGCACTGCCTTCGTTCGGAGGACACGGTTGCCCGCCTTGGCGGCGATGAGTTCGTGGTATTGACTGAAGTCTCCGACCCCGATGAGGTTGCCACGCTTGCGGCCAGGCTCGTTGAGCAGACGGTAAAGCCATTTTCCGTGCACGCTTGCGAGCTGCGTCTTTCCATGAGTATCGGTATCGCCATCTATCCTGAGGACGGGATGGACACGCACACCCTGCTGATCAACGCCGATGCTGCCATGTACCATCGAAAGGACTTGGGGCGTGACGGCTATTCGTTTTTCGATTCGTCCATGAATGCCAATGCGCAGGAGTATCTCCAACTGATCCACGACTTGCGCTTTGCAGTCGAGCGCGGCGAACTGGTTTTGCATTACCAACCCAAGTTCGATGATCCGGCCCAGCCGGTGGTGGGAGCGGAAGCGCTGGTACGCTGGAACCATCCAAGCCGCGGCTTAGTGCTGCCTGATGACTTCATCCCGGTGGCCGAGAAAACGGGCTTAATCACCGCAATCGACAATTGGGTGCTCAACGAGGCCTGTCGCCAACTTAAGATATGGCGTGATACGGAGCTGGGTGCCGATTGGACGGTAGCGGTAAACGTGTCTGCCGTACAGTTCCGTCATCCCCAGCTTATAGAAACCGTAAGGCAGGCTTTGGACCGTCATCAGTTGCCAGCGCGTAGTTTGATCCTGGAAATCACAGAGACTACGACGATGCGGGATGTCGAAGAAAGTCTGGCGATACTTCAGCAACTGGCTAAAATGGGGGTCAAGATCTCCATCGACGATTTCGGCACCGGCTATTCCAGCTTGATGTATTTAAGGCGCTTGCCGGCCAACGAACTAAAAATTGACCGCGGGTTTGTGCGCGAGCTCAAGCAAGACACCGAAGACGCGGCCATCGTATCGGCGATTGTTGCTCTCGGAAAAGCGCTTAGCCTGAATGTGGTCGCGGAAGGCGTGGAAACCATGTCGCAGCAAAAGCTGTTAGCCGAACTGGGTTGCAATTCATTGCAGGGCTATCTGCTCGGAAGGCCGATGGCGGCTGATGACTTCATGTGCGCGGCAGATGATCGACTTCAAACAAATTGACGCCTTTGTATGGGTTGCCGAGCTGGGCAGCTTTCGCGCGGCCGCCGAGAAGCTAAACACCACCCAGCCGGCCATCTCGCAACGTATTGCGGCGATGGAAGCCACCATGGCCGTGCGCCTGTTCGAGCGGGGCGCGCGTGGCATAAAGCTAACCGAGAAAGGCCAGGAGCTTTTGTCCCATGCCCAACGCATGCTGGCCCTGCGCAACGAAATGATGACAGTCGCCAAGGCGCAGAATGCCGTGCGCGGCACCTTGCGCCTGGGCAGCTCCGAGACCCTGGTGCAAACCTGGTTGCACCACCTTATCGATGAGCTGCACCAGAGGTATCCCGCGCTGGTAGTAGAGCTTCATGTGGACACGACCCATGTTCTGCGCAGCCAGTTGGCGGCACACCAGATAGACCTGGCCATGTTGGTGGGGCCCACGCACGAGCCGCGTGAAAGCGACCTGCATCTATGTGATTACGATCTGGCCTGGGTCGCCAGCCCCGGCCTGAAACTGCATGGCCGTCCGGTAACCGTTGCAGAGTTGGGTCAGTACCCTGTCATTACTTATCCCTCCGCCAGCCTGCCTTACCATGCCGTTAGAACCTTGCTGCAGGAGGCGGGTATCAAGTCGCCACGCATTTATGGCAGCGCGTCCATGAGCACGATAGTCCAGATGACCTTGCGAGGCATAGGGCCCAGTGTTATTGCGTCGGCGCTGATCAGCCAAGAAGTCGCGGAAGGGAAGCTATTTGTGCTGGATGTGGACAAAACGCCGGCACCGCTCAGTTTTTATGCGTGCTGGGTAGAGTCGCCTGATAGCCATACGGTGCGCACCGTGGCCAGGTTGGCACAGCGTATTGCAAAGCAGGCGGCAAACGAGCCTACGGAGACATAAGAAAAATTTATCGCCCCGCATGCGTACATACAATTGGACGGAAGGCACGAGATAGGATGCAATAAAGAGATACTCATTACTGGCGTAGCGCTGCATGAATCCGTCCACTGATGTCTCCCCGACCCTTGCCGCAGAAGCCGAGCGTTGTCGCCGGCAGATTCGGCTGGGGCAATACGCCGGGCCGACAGCCGGTCTTGCTGCAGGCTGTGTGCAGGCCAATCTGATGATACTGCCGGCCTCATGGGCCGACGAGTTTCTGTTGTTTTGCCAGCGTAATCCGAAGCCTTGTCCGCTGCTGGCGGTTACCGAACCAGGCCGCTATAACGTGCCAGCACTGGGCCGCGATATCGATATTCGCAACGACCTGCCCAAATACCGCGTTTGGCGCGACGGGCAACTGGCGTCGGAACCGACAAGTCTGGACGATGTCTGGCAGGATGACCTGGTTTCCTTTCTGATCGGCTGCTCGTTTTCGTTCGAAGAGGCCCTGCTGGCCAATGGCATCGACGTACGCCATATCAGACTAGGTACCAATGTGCCCATGTATCGCACCAACATACCGACCGCTGCCACGACCAGGCTGAACGGGCCCATGGTGGTATCGATGCGACCGATGAAGGCGAAGGATGCAATACGCGCGATTCAGATTACTTCCCGCTTTCCCGCCGTCCACGGTGCTCCGGTCCACCTGGGCGATCCCGCTTTGATCGGCATCGCGCGGCTGGACCAGCCCGACTACGGCGAACCGGTCGATATCCAGCCCGATGAAATACCGGTTTTCTGGGCTTGCGGTGTCACACCGCAATCCATCATCAGCACCGTCAAACCCCGGTTCAGTATCACCCACGCTCCCGGCCATATGCTGATTACGGACGTGAGCAATGCCAGCCTGGCTTCGTTTTGATTTTTGTAGACCCTTGAGGAGACTTCAATGAAAAAAGTGCTTTTATCAACACTGGCCGCCAGCACCATGCTGCTTGGCACCGCCGCCATTGCGCAAGAGAAAGTTGCCGACCTGCCCAAGACCCAATTGCAAGTCGTGGGCGGCTTGAGCAACCTGACGGCTTACCAGAATTTCGAGCAGCCGATGTGGACCAAGACCATACCGGAACTGTCGAATGGGCAGGTCACGGCCGACATCAAGGGCTTTAACGAGATGGGGCTGAAGGGTCCCGAGATCTTGCGCCTGATCGGGCAGGGCGTCATACCCATCGGTACGGCCACGCTGGCGTATTTTGCCAGCGACAACCCGATCAATGAAGCGATCGATCTGGCCGGCCTGGCTCCCAATGTGGACGTCGCACGCGAAGTCACCGACGCGTTCCAGCCGGTCTATGAAGAGTTCTATGGCAAGAACAACATTAAGGTGCTGGGCCTGTCCACCTACCCCGGTCAGGTACTTTTTTGCAATGCCGAGATCTCTGGCCTGGCCGACGTGAAGGGCAAGAAAGTGCGTACTAGCAGCAGAACCACAGCAGAGTTCGTGCAGGCGCTGGGCGGTACCAGCGTGACCATACCTTTCGGCGAAGTCGTACCGGCCTTGCAGAACGGGGTGGTGGATTGCGCGATTACCGGCTCCATGTCCGGGTATTCGGCAAAATGGTATGAAGTCAGCACGCACCTGTATGCCCTGCCTATCAACTGGAATCAACAGATTCACGCCGCTAACCTGGACTACTGGAACAAGCTTGATCCCAAGGTGCAGGACTTCGTGCAGAAGAATATCGATGTCATGACCGACCAGATATGGGAAGCTGCGGGCCGCGAAACCCAGGAAGGCTACGATTGCAATACCGGCGCTGCGGCTTGCTCGCAGCCGGTCAAGGGCAAGATGAAGTTGGTCGAACCCACAGCAGCCGACCGCGAACTGCTCAAGAAAATCACGGCTGAAACCGTTGTTCCCAAATGGGCGGCTCGCTGCTCTGATGAATGTGTCAAAGGCTTTAACGAAACCATAGGTAAAAAACTGGGCATCACAGCCAGCAAATAGTCAGTATGACGCGTGTGCCGGCCCTATCCATCCGGATCGGGCCGGCCGCGCTCCACCGGTGATAGCCATGAACATTACGACCGAACGCTACGTCTTGCTGGATCGGCTGCTGCGGGCAGCTAACTCGTTTTCGCGCGTGGCCATATGGGTCGCGGGCAGCCTTACCCTGGCAAGTGCCCTGTACATCACTGCCGACGTCATTACCCGAAAGTTTTTCAGTATCGCGCTGGGCGGTTCCGACGAGCTGTCCGGCTACGCCTTTGCCATCAGTATTTCGTGGGCGCTGGCATTTGCCACGCTGCAGCGTGCCAACATACGCATCGATGCGCTCTACCAGCTTCTTCCAGTGCGCCTGTGCGCGCTGCTCGACTGGATCGCCCTGGTGGGCTTGTCCGTCTTCATTATTTACTTGACACGTTACGCTGCGGATGTCGCGCTGCTGTCCTGGGATCGAAACGCCACTGCGAATACGGTGATGGCAACGCCGCTGTGGATACCGCAGTCGCTTTGGGTCATCGGGCTGGTCTGGCTTTGCCTCGTACTGGCATTGATGTTGATACGCTCATCCATCGCTTTGATTACCGGCGACCTTGTTACTGTCAGAGCGATTTCCGGCATCCGCAGCTCGAAAGAAGAAGCCGACGAAGAGGCCGACGCGGGCCGACGCATGGTGCGAGGAGACTTTCAATGATTACGACCTCGCTTGTGCTGCTGCTTGTCCTGATCGGCATCAGCATCCCGGTTGGCGCCGCGCTGGGCCTGTTGGGGCTAATCCTGGATCCCCTGTATTCCATGCTGCCGCTCTCGCGAGCCATTGGCGAGATATCCTGGGCCACCAGCAATGAGTTCCTTCTCGTAGCCATTCCGCTTTTTGTCATGCTGGGCGAAATTTTGCTGCGTTCTGGCCTGGCCGAAAAAATGTACAACGCCATGAGCCTGTGGCTGTCGTGGCTGCCGGGCGGCTTGATGCACGCCAATATCGGTGCCAGCGCCTTGTTTGCCGCCACATCGGGCTCCAGCGTGGCAACCGCGGCAACGGTGGGTACTGTCGCCATACCGCAGATCGAGAAGAAGGGCTACAACGAATCGCTATTTCTGGGAAGTCTGGCCGCCGGCGGCACTTTGGGCATCCTGATACCGCCATCCATTAATCTGATTATCTACGGGGTCCTCACCAACACCTCGGTGCCACGCTTGTATTTGGCAGGGATTATTCCTGGTCTGGCCATGGCGGGACTATTCATGCTTGCCATTGCCTTGGCGTGCATGGCCAGGCCGGCATGGGGCGGACAAAAGATCTCCGCTAGCTGGAAGGAACGCATGGCCAGCCTGGTTCATCTGGTTCCGCCGCTGGCAATCTTTGTGCTGGTGGTCGGGTCGATCTACGCTGGCGTTGCGACGCCAACCGAGGCGGCTGCCCTGGGCGTGGTCGGAGCGCTGATCCTTGCCGCTTTCGCGCGTCGGCTTACGCTGGCGATGCTGCGGGAAGTGCTTGAAGGCACCATGAAATCAACCGCCATGATCATGTTGATTGTTATCGGCGCTGCTTTTTTAAACTTCATCATGTCGGCCACCGGCTTGACCAATGCCTTGACCAGCACCATCACCGGGTTGGACGTTAGCCCCACAACGATGCTGCTGATCCTGGTTGTGTTTTACCTGGTGCTGGGTTGCTTTATGGAAACCCTGTCCATGATGATCATGACCATCCCGATCGTGACACCCATCATGATCGCGCTGGGTTTCGATCCGGTATGGCTGGGTATTGTCATCATTATTCTGGTCGAAGCAGCCTTGATCACGCCGCCAGTCGGCTTGAATCTGTTCGTTGTTCAAAGCCTGCGCAAAAGCGGCAGCATGAATGACGTCATGATAGGCAGCCTGCCTTTTGTCATCATGCTGCTTGGCATGGTTGGTTTCCTGGCCTGGATTCCCGATCTGGCGCTTTGGCTGCCTCGGGTCTTCAGCTAACACCTTATTTACTCTACTACGCGTACACGATCATGAATCTTTCCTTCCAACTAGCAGCCATTGGCCAGCCGGTCGCCGGCGATCTTACGGTTGATATCACGAACTGCATCGTCGCCGGGTGGGCCGGACGCGACCAGGCCGCCATCGAGCACCACATCGAGGAACTGGCCGAGCTGGGCGTCCCGCGGCCCAGCGCTGTGCCCTTGTATTACCGCATTGCTTCCAATCAGCTTACGCAGGAACACTCGGTGCAAGTGGTCGGAGACGGTTCATCGGGCGAGGTCGAGGTCTTTGTTTTCTCGGACCAAGGCCGCATGTATGTCAGCCTGGTTTCCGATCATACCGATCGCAAGCTGGAATCCCACAGCATTGCGTTGTCCAAGCAGTTGTGCGTAAAGCCGGTGGGGCGCGAGGCATGGCGTTTCGACGATGTGGCGGACCACTGGGACGAACTGGTTCTGCGGTCCTGGATCAAAGAAAGCGGCCAGACCGTGCTGTACCAGGAAGGGACGCTGGCAGAGTTGCGCCATCCACAAGACCTGATCCAGGGTTACTTCGGCCAGGACATCATCCCCGAGCACAGTGGGATGACCTGCGGCACGATGGGCGCCATCGGCGGCATACGCCACGCGCCATCCTTTATGATGGAGCTCTTCGATCCCCGCCTCCAGCGCAGCCTCAAGCACCGCTATACGCTTGAAATCCTGCCCGAAGTGGCCTGACCCTGCTATTCCCCCCCCCGATAAGAGAACGATGCTACCTACGATTACTGAGCTGCAGAAGGCCCTGACCAGCGGCGCCACGACGTCCACCGAATTGACCCAGGCCGCCTTGGCGCGCATCGACGATCCCGACGGCGAGGGCAAACGTACGTTTACTCGCGTTTATCGCGACCAAGCGCTGGCCTCGGCGCAGGCTTCGGACATCTTGCGCGGGGCGGGGCTGACACGCTCGCCGATTGATGGCTTGCCCATATCCATCAAGGATTTGTTCGATGTGGCGGGCGAAACCACGCTGGCCGGCTCGGTCGTACTGAAGGATGCTCCTGCCGCAGAAAAGAACGCGACCATTGTGCAACGCCTGGTGGACGCCGGTGCCGTGATCGTGGGCAAGACCAACATGACCGAATTCGCGTTCTCGGGCCTGGGCTTGAATCCGCATTACGGTACGCCCAGCAGTCCGTGGGACCGCGAAACCGGTCGCATACCCGGTGGGTCTTCCTCGGGAGCAGGGGTTTCTGTGGCCGACCGGATGTCGGTGGCAGCCATAGGAACGGATACGGGCGGATCTGTGCGGATACCTTCGGCGTTCTGCGGCCTTACCGGTTTCAAGCCGACGGCTCGTCGTGTGCCTTCGCAAGGATCTTTGCCGCTGGCCGTCAGCCTCGATTCCATAGGCCCGCTGGCTGCCAGTGTGGAGTGCTGCGCCATTCTGGATGCCGTGCTGTCCGGCGCTGCCTACACTGCTCCGCAGGCGCCCCAGCCCTCCCAGCTTCGGTTCGCCGTACCTGCAGACACTGTCTTGGACGGCGCCGACGACCATGTGCGCGGCAGCTTTGAATCGGCACTTGGCCGCTTGCGCGATCAGGGCGCACAAATCGAGGTCATTTCGCTACCGGAATTCCAGCAACTGGCTTACATCAACCGCCTGGGTGGATTCGTATGCTCGGAGGCCTGGGCCTGGCATCGCAATCTGCTTGCCGATCATGCAGACCAGTACGACCCGCGTGTCGCGTCGCGCATGCAAAGGGGCCGAGACATGTCGGCGGCCGACTATATCGAGCTGCAACAGACCCGTGCTGCTTGGATAGCGTCAGTAGAGCAGCGCTTGCAGCACTACGATGCGATCCTCATGCCCACGGTGCCCGTCGTCGCACCCGTCATCAAGGATCTCGAAGCGTCGGACGAGAGCTATTACAAAACCAATGGCTTGGTCCTGCGCAACGCGACATTGATCAACTTCCTCGATGGCTGCGCCTTGTCGCTGCCTTGCCATGCACCAGGCACCGCGCCGGTCGGCTTGATGATCGCCGGCCCGGCCATGCGCGACCTGCATATATTGAATGTGGGTGCGGCGGTGGAA
>JADKLW010000036.1_pt1 | contig 94190 bp, 98 predicted proteins | sample 8641881 | NCBI WGS metagenome assembly JADKLW01 (sample SAMN16272185, study PRJNA661076) | feces metagenome | isolation source: fecal sample from diarrhoea affected cattle B | host: Bos taurus | place: South Africa: Lokaleng Village, Mahikeng | collected 2019-09
TCATGGGGTGGACCGATAAGGATAAGCTGGCGCGTTGGGTGGATTTAGCATTCTTTCCCCATGCCGTTGGGCGCTGCCTCTCTATATATCATCTCCGTCCTGCATCGCTCCGATATAGCGAAGGCAGATACTGAGAGGCCATATATAAAGGGTCCATGCAGGCAATACGGATTACTTTGGCGCCCGTCCCAAGACAGCAAAGCGCCGCCAGCCGCGGAATATGGCTAAGAAGTGCCAGAATGGCGCGGCCACGAGCCTGACCCTGCATTGGCCGCCCCTCCTCTCCTTCCAATGTCGCTGCAAGCTCGAGAAGCCGGGGCCCCAAAGGCATTCACCCTCGCTGCTTCGCTACTCGTTTTGATAATGCCTGCCTGGCTATCAAAGGTACCCGCTATAAACGACGCAGCGCCGTCACGCTGGCCTATATCTCCACGCTACCTATATCTATACGTCACCTATATATCTTCACACTTACCTATATATAGGCAGGAGCATACCGACGTCCTATCTACTCCACTCAGAGGGCTACCCACGCCGCCGCAATCACTACACACCCGCGGTGTGGCGTGGGGGCACGGGCTGGGCGGCTTTAGGGCACGCCTTGTGGCAGGGCCGCGGCGGGGAGGCAAGCCTGCGGGTGCCCGAGCAACAAGGGTGTCGGGGCACTGCCCCTACGTTGCGAGTTCCGCAGGCGCCCCGCCGTGGCACTGACGCAAGGTTTGCCACGGCGCAAGCCGGAGCCGTGACCGTCTAGCCCAGCCCGTGCCCCCACGCCGCGCCGCGCGCAATAGAAGCAGCGAATCGCAATAGGAGCAACGCAACGCAATAGGAACAGCGCATCGTAATAGCAAAGCCGCATTGACGAAGAACGCATCACAAGTTCGGGCTACCAGGCCCATCGCAGTGAACATCAGAATTGCGATATGGCCAGGCTCAACAAGTGCACGCACGCGGCCAAAAGCTGGATCCCGAGCACATAAGAGAGCCATCTACGATTAGACAGAAATCTCCGTCGTCTCCTTAATCCTTTGCAGCGTAAAACTTGACCGCATGTCAACCACAGCTGGATGCTGCATCAGCTTATCCATCGCGAACCGCGAAAACTGCGTCAAGTCCTCCACTTGCACCCGCAGCAGATAATCCATATCTCCGGACATCGCATAACACTCCACCACCTCCGGCCAGCTTTGTACATCGCGCGCGAAATCCGACACTGGCGAATGACTGGCCCGGAACACCTTGTTCAGCCGGATCGTCACATAAGCCAGCAACTTAAGCCCCACCTTGTCCGGATTAACCAAAGCCACATAGCTATCTATGTAGCCCTCCTCCTCCAGTCGTCGCACACGTCGCAGGCAGGGGCTGGGCGACAGCGCCACCTTGTCGGCCAGATCTTGATTGCTAAGGCGTCCATTGCGCTGCAACTCCATCAAAATTTGCCGATCCACCCGGTCCAAGTCATTTTGTGCCATAAACCACCCTTAGATAAATAATCGAAGCAATTATATTGCCCAATCCGGCAAACAATCAGCTACTTTAGCAATCGCCTGCCATCCAATATTTCTTAAAATCTCTCCATACGACATCCGTACGCAACACTCTTATGGAGTTCCAGAACATGAACACGACACCGACCACCACTACGCCATGGGAAAATCCCATGGGCACCGCCGGCTTCGAATTTATTGAATACACCGCGCCCGATCCCATCGCCCTGGGCAAAGTATTCGAGACCCTGGGCTTCAAGCCCATCGCGAAACACCGCAATAAGAACGTCACGCTTTATCGCCAAGGCGGCATCAACTTCCTGATCAACGCCGAACCCGACTCGTTCGCGCAACGCTTCGCGCGTCTGCACGGGCCGTCCATCTGTGCCATCGCATTTCGCGTGGACGATGCGGCCAAGGCATACAAGCGCGCGCTGGAGTTGGGCGCTTGGGGCTTCGACTCGGGTAGCGGCCCCATGGAACTGAACATTCCCGCCATCAAAGGCATAGGTGACTCATTGATTTATCTGGTGGACCGCTGGCAAGGCAAGGCCGGCCACGGTGGTATCGGCGACATCAGCATCTACGACGTCGACTTCGAGCCGCTCAGTGTTGAAACTGCACACGATGACCTGCATCACGTGGGCGCCGGGCTGACCATCGTGGACCACCTGACGCACAACGTGCATAAAGGCCGCATGGACGAATGGGCGGAGTTCTATGAGCGCTTGTTCAATTTCCGCGAAGTTCGTTATTTCGACATTGAAGGCAAAGTCACCGGCGTGAAATCCAAGGCCATGACTTCGCCTTGCGGCAACATCCGCATTCCGATCAACGAAGAAGGCACGGACGAGAAAGGGCAAATTCAAGAGTATCTGGATCTGTACCGCGGCGAAGGCATTCAGCATATTGCGCTGGCCACCGAAGACATCCACAAGACGGTCGAGCAACTGCGCGGCACCGGACTGAAGTTTCTGGACACTCCAGACACCTATTACGAGCTGCTTGATCGCCGCCTGCCGAATCATGGCGAAGACGTCGATCGCTTGCAGAAGAACAAGATTCTGCTGGACGGCGCAGCCGAAGGCGGCCTGCTGCTGCAGATCTTTACCGAAAACCAGATCGGCCCCATCTTCTTCGAGATCATCCAGCGCAAGGGCAATGATGGCTTCGGCGAAGGCAACTTCAAGGCCTTGTTCGAGTCCATCGAACTGGACCAAATGCGTCGGGGCGTACTCAAGACGGTTGAATAAACCACAGTGCTTGTCGGCCTGCTTACCTCGCCATCGGGAAACCGATAAAATCTCCGGCACATACAACCATTGGGAAGCATGATGCTGGGATACGTAGTAGCGCTGATCAAGCGTAGTTGGCGGCTGTTCATCACCGTGACCAAGGTCATGCTGCCGGTCATGGTGATTGTACAGATCGGCCAGGAGTTGGGTCTGGTCGATCTTATCGGCCGTCTGATCGCGCCTGCAATGGCTCTGCTGCATCTGCCGCCGGAGGCCGGCATCATCTGGGCAACCACCCTGCTGACCGGCATCTACGGCGGCATTGCTTCGCTTAGCACCCTGGCCCCCACCTTCGAGATGACCGTCGCACAGGTCAGCGCCTTGTGCGCAATGATGCTATTTGCCCATGCCATTCCGGTGGAGCAAGCCATCGTGCGACGCGCAGGTGCCAGCTTCGGCGTGACAGCGGCGCTACGCATAGGCACGGCTATTGTGTATGGCGGCGCCGTAGCGTGGATCTGCCATTGGACCGGCACCCTGTCCGAACCCTTGTCATTTGAATGGCTGCGGGGATCTTCCATGATGTCGGGCAGCGGCGACACCGGCTATTTTGCCTGGATACAAGCCACCGCCTTTTCCCTGGTCCTGACATTCGTCATTATTCTGGTGCTGGTGCTTGCGCTGGACGCCCTGGATCGCTTGGGCATAACGCGCCGCATTACCGCAGCGCTGATGCCTTTGCTGCGGATATCAGGCCTGAATGCGCAGGTCGCGCCGGTTACGACAGTGGGCGTACTGTTGGGCCTGACCTATGGCGGGGCCTTGATTATTGAAGAGTCGGAAAAGCAGAACTTTTCTCCACGCACACGTTTCCTGGCCCTGTCGTGGCTGTCCTTGTCACACTCGCTGATCGAAGACACCTTGCTGCTGATGGCGCTGGGTGCGGACGTGTGGGTGGTGCTGGTCGGGCGTGTTGCGGTAACGCTGGCTATCGTCGCGGCGTTGGCGCGACTGACAGACCGCGGCAGTTGGGCAACGACGCGCGTTGCCCAACAGCAAACCTAGGCACGCAAATATTGCGCGAAACGCTGGCGAAACTTCGACAGCTTGGGTGAAATCACCACCTGGCAATATCCTTGATTGGGGTTGCGGGTGTAGTAATCGTGATGGTATTGCTCTGCCGGCCAAAAGCGTTCGGCGTCCAGTACCTTGGTTACGACCTTCTCGCCCAGTTCGGCCTCCACGCCCGCGATAACCTTTTTTGCAATGGCTTTTTGCTCTGCCGACTGGCAGAAAATGGCAGATGCATACTGGGGGCCAACATCCCCGCCTTGCCTATCAAGCGTGGTGGGATCGTGGGTACCGAAGAATATTTCGAGTATGGCTTCGTAATCGATAACGGCGGGGTCGAACACCACCCGCACGACTTCGATGTGCCCCGTGTTTTTGGCGCACACCTGTTCGTAGCTGGGGTTTTCGACATGGCCGCCGCTATACCCGGAGGTGACCTCGCTGACCCCACGAACCGACAAAAACACGGATTCGGTGCACCAGAAGCACCCACCACCCAATATTGCAATTTCGTTCATTGTCGCTCCTTGTTAGTCCGCACTTGATGCATCGGCGGCAAGTGAAAGTATCCAGGCCGCCAGTTGCTGTGCCTCGTCGGGGCTGACTTGCGGTTGTGCAGGCATGGGAACGGCACCCCACCGGCCACGGCCCCCGCTGCGTATCGTCGCTGCCAGATAGTCGGCGGCTCCGTCCTGATTGACAAAGCGTTGCGCAATGACATTAAAGGCGGGGCCGACCCGCTTGCTGTCTATCTGATGACAAGCCAGACAATTCTTTGAGCTGGCCAATTGCTGCCCGGTGGTACCGCTCTGGGCGGCGGCCGGCGCGGCAACTGCAACGATACTACTCACGACGAAAACCCCAGCACACCTTCTAAAAACCATGAACTGCACCTGCCTGCGTACGGTGAATCGGCCCGCGCATCGGGCCGGGTGAATGCGTATCGCGGTATTATCGGCGATATTCAAACAGGACAATACTACGTATGCTTCAGTATCCTCAAATCGATCCCGTCGCCTTGCAGATAGGCCCTATCACCATCCACTGGTATGGGCTGATGTATCTGATTGGGTTTGCACTGGTGTGGATCCTGGGACGATGGCGCATCGCCCACGGCAAAACGGATCTGACGTTGCGCGACCTTGAAGACCTGATCTTCTATTGTGTCCTGGGCGTGGTCATTGGCGGCCGGCTTGGCTATGTGCTGTTCTATAAGCCGGGCGACTACCTGCACAAACCGCTAGAGGTCCTTTACCTGTGGGAAGGCGGCATGTCTTTCCACGGCGGATTGGTCGGTGTCATCGTCGTCCTGATGCTCTTCGCGCGTAAGCGCAACAAGTCGCTGCTGGAGGTCGGAGACTTCATAGCACCGCTTATTCCGCTGGGCCTGGGTGCGGGACGACTGGGCAACTTTATAAATGGCGAACTCTGGGGCCGTCCGACCGATGTGCCGTGGGCGATGGTCTTTCCGCAAAGCGGTGACGGGCTGGCACGCCATCCCTCGCAACTTTACGAGATGGGGCTGGAAGGCTTCGCGCTGTTCGCGCTGGTGTGGTGGTTTGCACGCAAGCCGCGCCGCACGGGCCAGGTCAGCGCTGTCTTCCTGGCTGGATATGGTGTCTTCCGGTTCCTGGTCGAATACACCCGAGAACCGGACTACTACCTCGGCCTGCTTGCAGGCGGGCTTACCATGGGCCAATTACTATCCTTGCCCATGATCGCGGCCGGCATACTTATTTTTGTGTTGAGTTCAAGAAAATCGAACCCTGCACCGACACGCTGACTGTCTCGGTACCGGCTTCCAGCGGTACATCAGCCTTGGCTGACATCGCCAACATGCGTGGCGCCGATTCATAACGCGCACCCGATCCGCCCAGATTGATTTCCTTGATGGCATAGCCCGCGTAACCAAAGGCTTGCGCCAGGGCTTGTGCACGATCGCGGAAGGCTTGCGCCGCCTGGGTCAGCAATGCCGCCTCTTTTTCGGCGCGCGCCTTGGGCGACACCGAGAACTGCAGGTTGGCGATCGGCATGCGCTCGTTCAGATCAGACGCCAGACGCGAAGCGGCCGCAAAATCTTGCGACTCCAAGACGATTTCAGCGCGCCCGCGCCAGTTGGAGATCTTGCCATCCTGGTCGTTCATGGGCCAGATCCGATAGTTGCCGCTACTGACCTTGATCTTGTTATGACCCTTGGCGTCGATCATGACGTCTTCCAGCGTTTTACTGAGCACATTGGCCACTGCGGCTTGTGAACTGTCGCTAAGCTCGGAAGCCAGCGTGATGCGCACCGTATCTTGCACCACCTCGGCGGATGCTTCGGCCTGCAGACTGGCTTGCGGCCACTGCTGCTTTTTGTGTTGCGCTTCTTGCGCGTACGCCGGCAGGGCCACGGCGCCTGACACCGCCATCAACGCCACGGATAAGAAATATTTACGAACCGTCAAGGAGAGAATCATATTGGTCGCTCATAAAGGAAAAGCTCGTCCGAAGACGAGCTTTTCTGGAAATTGCCCCGCCTGTGCCGTCTAGGCCGGCATCCTGGAACCTGAGGTCCAAGGTGGTCGCCTTCAGTCAAGCTTCGGGAACACCATAAAAATGGCAGTCACGCCTACTTGTCAATCCAGCAACCTGTATGCCATAAGCATTGGTTCAAGGAATGTATGGCCAAGTCACGAACACGGCAGGGACTAACTGTGGAACACGCCATAAGGCGTATCCGGTAAATGAAGGAGTATACCTACCTTTGGATCGGAGCGACGGAGCCAGCCAATTGATCTAGCATGTCGTTCATGTCATCAATTTTACGCTTGAAATCGCCAAGCGCAACATTGCCGAGCGGGCCGTCCGGAGCCCGCATGGACAGGAGCTCTCCGGCGATCTGGATTGCAGCCATGACGGCAATGCGTTCGTTGCTGGAGACTTTGCCCGAGCCCTTGATGCCCAACATGCGCTGGTCTACATGACGCACCGCAGCCATTAATGCCTCTTTCTCGGCGGGCAGGCAAGCTAATGAATAATCACGCCCGAGTATGGATACGTCGACACGTTCCATGGTGCTTACTCCCGAGGTGCGCCGGGCAGGCGCATTAAAATTGAATCAATCTGGTTCTTTGCCTTGTCGGCCACCAGCCGCAAGTGCGAGGCATCTGACTGCGTTGCCGCGAGCCTGTGTTTGACGGTTTCGCACTCGGTCTTGTAGCGGTCGACGTCTGTTTCAAGTGTAGCCTGAGTGGCGCGAGCCTGTGCATGCAGAGACTGCAGCTCGGCCTCGTGCGCAGCGATGCGATCGGACACGGACGAATAGTCGGCCTCGCGCCGCTGCAACTGGTCGCGCAGCGCGTCGCGCTCTTGCTCCAGCGTACGGACGCGCGCCTGCATGGTCGAACGCTCGTCTTGCAGCTGACGAGTGAACTTCACCATTTGGCTGATACGGGCGGCTAGGGAATCGAGATCTTGCAACATGGGCGTTATCGTAAACCATCCAACCGTGAACGGGTTAGCAAAAAGTGAAACGCTATCATAACCTTTCACCACCCTTTCCAACGGCTTTCAATGTTCTTTCAATCCGCCTACTTATGGCGCAAGCTACATGACTGCCTGGCCGAAATCTGCCCCAATCCAGGGTAAACCCTAGAGTTTTGCGGGGTATCCTGGGTTTCCAGCCATGTCGCCGTCCATTACCATGCTTCACCTTTGGTAGTTTGGCATCAGCTTTAATTGCAGTCTGGAGACTACACCAACATGCAAATTCGAAACAAACAGGACTTCTGGTCCGGCATCATGTTCGTCGCCCTGGGCGTCGGTTTCGCCCTGGGCGCAACCAGCTACTCCATGGGCACATCGGCCCGTATGGGACCTGGCTATTTCCCCTTTTGGCTGGGGGTGCTGTTGGCAGTGCTAGGCGCCACAGTGACGCTGGGCGCTTTTTCACGCAAGGCGGAAGAGGTCGAAATGGAGCGCTTCGACTGGAAGATTACCGGCATCGTGATCGGATCGGTCGCGCTGTGCGGCCTGGCTTTCAATTACCTGGGTGTTTATATCTCTGTATTTTTGCTGGTGGTTCTCAGCAGCATGGCCAGCCACCAGTTCAGTTGGAAGATCGCCATACCGACCGCCACGGCTCTGGTCGTGTTTGTTTGGCTGGCGTTCATCAAAGGCTTGGGGCTTATCTTCCCGCTGTGGCCTAGCTTCATCGGCAATTAAAGGAACCCCAAATGGAATTGTTAGATCACCTGGCACTAGGGTTCTCTGTTGCCCTGTCCTACGAAAATATCGCCTATTGTTTGTTGGGATGCCTGCTGGGCACCCTGATCGGTGTACTGCCCGGCATCGGCCCGGTACCCACCATCGCGATGCTGCTGCCCATTACTTATGTGCTGCCACCGGTGGCGGGCCTGATCATGCTTGCCGGTATTTATTATGGCGCGCAGTACGGCGGCTCAACCACGGCCATTCTGGTGGCGCTACCGGGGGAAACCTCTGCGGTGGTGACCGTACTGGACGGCCATCAAATGGCTCGCAATGGCCGAGCCGGCGCAGCGCTGGCCATCGCTGCCATCGGTTCTTTCTTTGCCGGTTGCGTTGCCACGGTCCTGTTGGCCGGCTTTGCGCCTCCGCTGGCCGAAGTCGCCTTCAAGTTCGGACCGGCAGAGTATTTCTCGCTAATGATATTAGGCTTGATCGGGGCGGTCGTATTGGCTTCGGGCTCGCTGCCCAAGGCGATCTGCATGATCTTGCTGGGCTTGCTGTTCGGCATGGTCGGCACTGACGTCAACTCGGGCGTCGCTCGTTATGACTTCGGCATCCCCGAATTGCAAGATGGCATCGACTTCGCCGTCGTTGCCATGGGCGTGTTTGGTTTCGCCGAAATCATGACCAACCTGGAACTCAAGGACCAGCGCGTCGACATCACGGGCAAGGTCGGAAGCCTGTACCCGAACAAACAGGAATTCAAGGAAGCCTGGCCCGCCTGCGTGCGCGGCACTGCCTTGGGTTCGGCCCTGGGCATCTTGCCAGGTGGCGGCGCCGTACTGTCGTCGTTTGCCTCGTATACGCTGGAAAAGAAACTTTCCAAAAACCCTGAACGCTTTGGCAAGGGGCACCCGGCTGGGCTGGCCGGACCTGAGTCCGCCAACAACGCCGCCGCACAGACCTCGTTTATCCCCCTGCTTACATTGGGCATACCGGGCAACGCCGTGACGGCGCTGATGATAGGCGCGATGACCATCCATAATATCCAGCCCGGTCCGCAGGTCATGACCAGCCACCCCGATCTGTTCTGGGGCCTGATCGTATCGATGTGGGTCGGCAACCTGATGCTGGTCGTGCTGAACCTGCCGCTGGTCGGCTTGTGGATCAAGTTGCTGAAAGTGCCCTACCGCATTCTGTTTCCAGCCATTCTTGTGTTCTGCACCATCGGTGTCTATTCCCTGAACTACAACGTCTTCGACATCTGGATGACCGCCGCCTTCGGTCTCATTGGCTACATCTGGGCCAAGCTCAAATGTGAAGGTGCGCCCTTGCTGCTCGGTCTGGTTCTTGGGCCCATGATGGAAGAGAACTTCCGCCGCGCACTGTTGTTGGCACGGGGCGACTACACAACCTTCGTTACACGGCCGCTATCGCTGTCCTTGCTGGTCGTGGCAGCGGCATTGGTCGTCATCGTTGCCTTGCCGTCCATCAAGAAGAAGCGAGACGAGACCTTCGTAGAGGAAGGTTGAATGAGTTAATCTTATGGGGTGCCAAGCACCCCATAATTAATTTCGGAGACCAAAAAAAATGCCTTCCATCAATGCCAGGCCCTACGATAACCACCCCTCAACAGAAGTCGCCTTTCTGGGTCTGGGAGTCATGGGCTTCCCCATGGCGGGCCACTTGGCCAAGGCCGGACACAAGGTCACGGTATACAACCGTACATTCAGCAAGGCCGAAGCATGGGCCGCAGAGTTCGGCGGTAAAGCTGCGCGCACCCCTAAGGAAGCGGCCGCCAACGCTGGTATCGTGTTTTGCTGCGTCGGTAACGACGAAGACCTGCGCAGCGTCGTGCTGGGCGAGAACGGCGCATTGGCCGGCATGGCCTCCGGTGCGATATTCGTGGACCACACCACCGCATCGGCGGAAATCGCACGCGAGCTTTATCAGCAAGCCAAACAGCAAGGCGTGGGTTTCATCGATGCGCCGGTGTCAGGCGGCCAGGCGGGCGCCGTCAACGGCAAGCTGACTGTCATGTGCGGCGGCGACCGCTCGCAGTTCGACACCATCCAGCCCCTGGCCTATCACTTCGCCCAGGCCGTGACGCTGCTGGGCGAATCGGGCTCCGGGCAGTTGGCCAAGATGGTCAATCAGATATGCATCGCCGGACTGGTACAAGGCCTGTCCGAGGCCATCGCCTTCGGCCAGGCGGCCAAACTCGACATGAAGCAAGTGCTTGAAGTGATCAGCAAAGGCGCGGCACAAAGCTGGCAGATGGAAAATCGCGGGTCCACCATGATCGAAGATAAGTTCGATTTCGGCTTTGCCGTGGACTGGATGCGCAAAGACCTGGGTCTGGTGCTTTCGGAGGCACGGCGCAACGGCGCCCGCGTCCCGGTCACCGCGCTGGTCGATCAGTTCTACGCCGATGTCCAGCAAATGGGTGGCAACCGCTGGGATACCTCCAGCCTGATCAAACGCTTGCGCAGCTAAGCCGCAGCCGGCTGGATGGCCGGGAGCTTCAGGGTGGCGCATAATCCTGTGCCACCCGGCGACGGGTCGCCGTCGCCCAGCGCAATGGTGCCGCGATTGCGTTCGGCGTAAGCCAGTGCAATCGCCAGACCCAATCCAGAGCCGCCCCGACTGACCGTGTGACCGCGGCGCGCGCCACGATCGAAGCGCATGAAGACGCTTTCTCGTAAAGACGGATCCAGGCCCACGCCGTTATCGGACACACTGACATAGGCGTAACCCTCGCGTATGCCCGCCGACACCGTGATGATGGAAGCGGTGCCCGAATGATTGATGGCGTTATGGATTAGGTTGGCAATGGACTCGTGCAGCTCGGCTTCGTTTCCCAACACCCAGATGGGGCCTTCGTCTGCGTCGTCACCATCCTGACCGCCCTCTGTTGTATCGAGCCAGCCCAGGTCTTGGTGACGTTCGCGCGCCAGCGGCAAGTATTGCAGCACGACCTCGCGAGCCAGGGCGTTAAGATCGATCTCGGTTCGTGCCGCAGCGTCTTTGCGGCTGGCGTGCGCCAAAGACAGTAATTGCTCAGTCAAGCGCGAGGTCTGTCCCAACTGCTTGATGATGGCGTCCAGGGTTTCGCGCATTCTGTCGGTGTCGGGCTCTCGCCTGGCATACTGCGCCTGTGTGCGCATAATCGCCAAAGGGGTGCGCAACTGATGCGACGCATCGGCCAAGAACTGCGCCTGCTTGTCGAGCACACGACGATACAAATCGATGTGGTGATTCACAGCCTCAACCAGCGGAGCCACCTCGCGCGGGACCTGGTCGGCATCCAGAGGCGTCAAGTCGTCCACCTTGCGAGTCTTGATCTCGCGGCGCAGCTCGCCCAGCGGGCGCAATGCCCATTGCACGCTGAACCATACCAGCAACACCACCAGCAACAGCATGCGGGCATCGCGGAACAGGCCCTCGCGCCAGGCCTGCTGTTGCGTACGCAGACGCATGTCCAGACTTTCGCCCACCATGATCAGCACCTGGCGATGCGTGCCCTGAAAGTGCAGGTCGCGCCAGACGGCGACCATACGGACCTCGTCGTTGCTGAACAAGGTATTGTAGAAAACGGGCACGCCCTCGTTGTCGGCGAGCACTTCCGGACGCGGCAGGCCGCGCATGCCAAGCAGCGTCTGCCCTGTCAGGCCCTTGGTGCGCGCCCCAGCCAGGCTGAGCACCATGGGGGAAATCTCTTCCACCCGAAAATACTTGCGGCTGCCTGCCCGCGACTCGAGCATCACCTGGGCATAAAACGGCGGGTCGATGCGCAAGGTGCCGTCTTCATTGAATGCCACACTGGTTTCGAGCACCTTGGCTGGCTCAAGCAGCGCGCTGTCATAGGCTTCCTGGGTGACTGCCGTCAGCGCCAGATAGTCGTTGCGACTGTCGTATACCAACAAAGCAATCGTGCCCGGTATAAGCAAAGCCAAGAGCCAATGGCGGATGCTTCCGCGTGGGTTCTGCTGTGTGCGGCTCATGTATCAGGTTTCTTCAGTAACGCTTTCTAGCATGTAGCCCATTCCCCGCACCGTCACAATATGCACATCGCTGCCCGCCAGCTTCTTGCGTAAGCGGTGCAGCACGACTTCGATGGCATCAACGTTGGCTTCACTATCGTGATCAAACACCCGATTGAACAAGTGGCTTTTCTCTACCGGCATGCCGCTACGCCCAATGAGAACCGCCAGCGCAGCATGTTCACGCGGCGTGAGATGCAAGAGATCGCCCCCTAGCGTAAACAGGCGGCTTTCATCGTCGTACTCGAGCGAGCCGCAAACCAGGCGAGGCGATTGGTGCCCGCGACTGCGTCGCACCAAGGCGGCCAACCTTGCCTCGAGCTCTTCCAGCGCAAAGGGCTTGCTGAGAAAGTCGTCGGCGCCCAGGTTGAGCCCCCGCACGCGATCCTGCAAGGCGCCCTGCGCCGTCAGTATGAGCACGGGCGTCACATCGCCGCGCGAGCGCATTTCACGCAGCAATACCAGCCCGTGCTTGTCGGGCAGGCGCAGGTCCATAATGACGGCGTCGTAGTCATTGCGCGAAAGCAGGTGCTCGGCACTACGGGCATCGGGCGCATGATGCGGCACGAACCCGCTTTGGGCGAGTGCGCGCTCTAGCCAGGCGGCCATTTCTTGCTCGTCTTCAACCAACAGTACGCGCATGGCCCTTGGGCTCCGCTGCAGGCAGCGAGCGCTGGCTTTGCACGCGCTGTCGCAAGTAACGGGTTTCTTGACCGCGCTTGAACAGAATAACGGCGAGTTCGTTCAGCGCAAGCGTGTATACCTCGCGCTTGAATTCGATGACGGCATCCAGCGGCACCCAATACTGGCTCCAGCGCCAGGCGTCGAACTCGGGGCTATGCGTAGCACGCAGACTGACGTCTGAATCGCGCCCTATCATTCGGAGCAGAAACCAGATTTGTTTCTGCCCTTTATAGTGACCGCGTGAATCGCGCCGAATAAAGTTGTTCGGTACGTTATAACGCAGCCAGTCGCGCGTCCGCCCTAATATACGAACATGTTCGGGCCGCAAGCCCACCTCTTCGTGCAGCTCGCGGTACATGGCTTGAACGGGGCTTTCTCCGTACTTGATGCCCCCTTGCGGAAATTGCCAAGCGTGCTCCCGTATCCGTTTACCCCAGAAAACCTCGTTTTTTTGGTTTACGAGGATAATGCCGACATTAGGACGGTAGCCTTCACGGTCTAACATAGGCCACCCCAAAGCGAATTCAATACAATTACGCTGATTATACGTATCTGTCGAGATCCCCACCATGTATGCAAGCAAGTATCACATCAACACCCTGAAAGAAGCACCGGCGGAAGCCGAAATCAAGAGCCACCAGCTTATGACGCGGGCCGGCATGATACGCAAGGTGGCCGGCGGCATCTACAGCTATATGCCGCTGGGCCTGCGGGTGTTGCGCAAGATAGAAGCGGTAGTGCGCGAAGAAATGAATCGTGCCGGCGCCATCGAGCTGCTGATGCCGGTGGTGCAACCGGCCGAACTGTGGGTGGAATCGGGTCGCTGGGAACAATACGGCGCCGAATTGCTGCGCATGAAAGACAGGCATCAACGTGATTTCGTGCTGCAGCCCACTTCGGAAGAAGTGATCACCGACATCGCGCGCAACGAAATTCATAGCTGGCGGCAGCTTCCCTTGAATTTCTATCATATCCAGACCAAGTTTCGGGACGAGCGCCGCCCGCGCTTCGGGCTGATGCGTGGCCGTGAGTTCACCATGAAGGACGCCTACTCGTTTGACCGCGACGAGGCCTCGGCACAAGCCAGTTACGACACCATGTATGACGCCTATATGCGCATTTTCCAGCGGCTGGGGCTCGAGTTTCGCGCGGTCGCGGCCGATACCGGCGCCATCGGCGGCTCCCGCAGCCACGAGTTCCAGGTTATTGCCGATACCGGCGAAGACCTGATCGTGTACAACCCGCAATCGCAGTATGCGGCCAACATCGAGCTGGCTGCGGCGCCCTGCCTCATTGCCCAACGGGCGGCCCCCACCGCCGAACTGGTCAAGGCCGCGACACCCGCAGCGCCCAAATGCGAAATCGTCGCCGAACAACTGGGCCGTCCTTTGGCGGATACGGTCAAGTCCATCGTTCTGGCAACCGAAGATGCTGACGCCGCCAAGCCGGCCACGATCTGGTTACTGCTGCTGCGCGGTGATCACGACCTGAACGAAGTTAAAACCGGCAAGCTGCCTGGTTTCGAGCACGGCTACCGTTTTGCGACGGAAACCGAAATACAAGACACCTTCGGCTGCGTGCCCGGCTACTTGGGCCCTATAAGCCCGCCCGGCCCGGTGAACATCATTGCGGACCACACAGTGGCCAACATGAGCGACTTCATCTGCGGTGCCAACCAAGAGGGCTTCCACTACACCGGCGTGAACTGGGGCCGCGATCTGCCTGAGCCGCAATCGGCCGATTTGCGTAATGTGGTCGCAGGCGACCCCGATCCGCAGGGCGGCCGGTTGGCCATACAGCGGGGCATTGAGGTCGGCCACGTTTTCTTCCTGGGCGACAAGTATTCGCGCGCGCTCGGCGCCACCTTCCTGGAAACCGACGGCAAGCCGGCGATGCTGCAAATGGGTTGCTACGGGATTGGAATCAGCCGGATCGCTGCGGCAGCCATCGAGCAAAATCATGACGACAAGGGCATCGTCTGGCCTCGCGCCATCGCACCGTTCGAAGTCGTCATCTGTCCCATGGGTTGGCACAAAAGTGAAACAGTTCGCAACGCCGCCCAAGCGCTATACGACCAACTGAGCGCGCAAGGGGTCGACGTCATGCTGGATGATCGCGATACCCGACCAGGCATCATGTTCGCAGACTGGGAACTGATCGGTGTGCCGCTGCGCATCACGATCGGGGACCGTGGGCTTAAGGATAATGTGGTCGAGATCCAGACACGCCGCCAGCCCGAAGCCGACAAGGTCGATGTGGCCCAAGCGGCAGCCGTAGCGCTGCAACGTCTGGAAGCGCTATAAGGCGGATGTCACACGACTTAACCAAAGACATGCGCATGGAAGCAGCCAGTCAGTTCTCCACTCTGGATATTCGCGTATATTACGAGGACACCGACGCGGGCGGCGTCATGTACTACGCCAACTACCTGAAGTTCTTCGAGAGAGGCCGGACGGAATGGCTGCGTCGCCTGGGTGTGAATCAATCTGCACTGGCAGCACAAGAAGGCCGCATATTTGTTGTCAAGAACGTTGAAATACAATACCGCAAACCGGCCCGACTGGATGACCTGCTTGCCATACACAGCACCATCGTTCGTGTGGGCCCCGCCTCCATCAACTTCAGGCAATTCGCCAAGCGCGACGGGGAACTGTTGTGCGGAAGCGATATCCAAGTGTGTTGCGTTGATGCCAGTACTTTACGTCCAGCCCCACTAACGACTGAACTCCGAACCCTACTGCAGAAGGCCAAGAACTAACCATGCAAGCCGCTAGCGACCTATCGTTGCTTACCTTACTGATCCATGCAAGTATCCCCGTACAAGCGGTCATGCTCATATTGCTGGGCATCTCGATTTTGTCGTGGACCTATATTTTCAGCAAGCGGGCGGCCCTTAAGCGCGCCAACGAACAAACTCGGCGATTCGAGGACGACTTCTGGGCAGGCGGCGACCTTTCCGTGCTGCAACAGGCAGTCGCCACGCGTCGCGCCGAGCATGGTGCGCTGGCTCGCATTTTCGATGCCGGCATGACTGAATTCGTGAAGGCGCGGCGCGCCAATGGCGGAGGCGGAGACGCGCTGCTTGACGGCCCTCGCCGTGCCATGCGAGCCGCCTACCAGCGCGAAATGGACACCCTGGAAGCTCACCTGAACTTCCTGGCGTCGGCCGGATCCGTCAGCCCCTATATTGGTTTGCTGGGCACGGTGTGGGGCATCATGCACGCTTTCATTGGCTTGTCGTCCATGCAGCAAGCCACCCTGGCTGCGGTAGCCCCCGGCATTGCCGAAGCCCTGATCGCTACGGCTATCGGCTTGTTCGCCGCCATACCCGCCGTCGTCGCCTATAACCGCTACACCAACGAGATCGACCGTCTGTCGATTCGCTTCGACAGCTTCATCGACGAGTTCCTCAACATCTTGCAGCGGCAGGTGCGCTAATGCCATCAGCACGCGGCAGCAGCCGCAGCCGTCGCCTCAAGAACGACATCAACGTCGTGCCCTACATCGATGTCATGCTGGTGTTGCTGGTGATCTTCATGGTCACGGCCCCAATGATCACCCCCGGTCTGATCGAACTGCCCACGGTCGGAAGCGCAAACGAGATTCAGGCCAAGCCGGTTGAAGTCCAGATCGAACAGGATGGCGCCATCTCGCTGCGGGTGCGCGACGCGGGCGAAGACTTCGCTGAGATCAACAGCGCAAGCTTGGTCACCGAGGTCAGGTCGCGCATTACCGCCGACACCCCCGTGATCATTGCGGCTGACGGACGCGTCCCCTACGAAACCGTGATGAAGGTCATGGACGAGTTGCGCGCCAGCGGCATCCAGCGGCTGGGCTTGCTCGTCGATCAGTCGGCCGCGCCCAAACCCGTAGAAAAATAGGAACGATCGGCGGTCTATGTTGCGATCGTTCCCCTTGATGGAAAAAATGAAACAGCGATACAAGAACCGACAGGGTGCTGATGCCCATACGCCCGAGCAGCGCGACGAACGCCGTGCGCTGGGCTATGCCGTGGGCATACACGCCGCCTTGTTGATCTTCATGCTGCTTGGCTTTGTATCGTCGCCACAAAATCCGAATCCCGTGCAGGTAGAACTCTGGGCGGACGGCACCACCCCAACGGCCGCCGAGCCCACGACTGAACCCGACACGCCTGACGAGGCCGAAACGCCTCCAGAACCGGAACCTGAGCCCACACCGGAGCCGGAGCCCGAAACACCTCCGCCACCGCCCCCACCGCCACCTGCTCCCGAACCCGAGCCTACGCCTCCCCAGCCGCAAGCCGAACCGCTGCCCGAGCCGGAGCCGGAGATCGATCCCGATATCGCGATCGAAGAGGCGCGCAAAGAGCGTGAGAAGAAAGAGCAACAGGCCGCCTTGGCTGCCGCAGAGAAAGCCGCCGCCGAGAAGGCCGAGGCCGAGCGCGTAGCGGCGGCTCGCGAAGCTGAACAGAAGCGCCTGGCGGCTGAGAAAGAAGCCCGCCTGGCTGCCGAGCAGAAAGCCCGCGAAGAAGCAGAAAAGAAGAAGGCCGCTGAGAAGGCCGCAGCTGAGAAAGCCGCCGCTGAGAAGGCAGCGGCCGAACAAGCTGCCGCTCAGGAAGCCGCGGAGAAAGCTGAGGCAGAAAAAGCCGCAGCGGCGAAGGCTGCAGCGGCAGAGAAAGCCGCTGCCGAGAAGGCTGCAGCCCAAAAAGCCGCCGCTGCTGAAAAGGCTGCCGCAGAGAAGAAAGCGCAAGAAGCCGCACAGAAAGCCGCTGCCGAGAAGAAAGCCGCCGCAGAGAAGCAAGCCAAGGAAGCAGCCGCCAAGAAGGCTGCGGCCGAGAAGGCCGCGGCTGCCAAACGGGAAGCGCTGCGTGATGCCATGCGCAGCGATGCGCTGGGCGCTGCGGGGCTTCCTGGCGGCACGGCTGACCGCAATCAATCCGGCGGCGGTGGTGACAGCAGTGGCTACGCCGCCCAGGTTCGCGCCTGCGTACGACCCAAGGTCATTTATAACGTGCCGCCACGACAAGGATCAGCCAACCCGACAGTACAATACAGGGTCCAGCTAAAGTCCGACGGTATGGTCGAGAACGTCGATGTCAGACGGTCTTCAGGCAACCCCCGCTTCGATGAGGCGGTCAGGAAAGGCATTCTCGGATGCTCTCCCTTCCCCAAACCCCCATCGGGCAAATATCCCTCGCATATCGAGGGTGACTACCGAATGTACGACTAACAGGAGATAGTAGATATGACAGCCGTCACTCCAGTACAAACCACCTCGTCCCGGTGGCGGACGTGGGCCTTGGGGCTACTCGTGCTAGCTGCGGGCGCTCTTGCCGTCAATCCGGTCCAGGCCCAATTGCGCGTAGATATCTCCGGCGTCGGCGCTACGCAATACCCCATCGCCATCGCCGATTTTTCGGGCGACCCACAAGGCCAGGCCGTCGCTGAGGTTATCCGCGCCGACCTGACCCGCTCCGGCCAATTCCGGCTGGTGAATGCTACCGGTGCCAACCTCAATACCGAAAGCACGGTGTCTTTCGACGAATGGCGCAGCCGTGGCGCTGATTACCTGGCTTATGGTTCGATCACCCAGTCGGGTGGCCAGTACAGCGTCAGTTACCGTCTGGTCGACTCGGTGCGCAAGACCCAGCTTGATGGCGTGGCTTTCAATGGCACCGAGAAAGAACTCCGCCGAATTTCGCACCAAATAGCCGATCGCATCTACGAAAAAATTACCGGCGTACGCGGTGTGTTTTCAACGCGCCTGGCCTATGTGTTGCAGACCGGCAACAGCTATGAGTTACAAATTGCAGATGCTGACGGACAAAATCCTCAAGTAATGTTGCGATCGAAGCACTCGATTATTTCCCCGGCATGGTCACCCGATGGCCAGCGGCTGGCCTATGTGAGCTTCGAAACCGGCAAACCCGTGGTGTATGTACAAACGCTGGCTACCGGTCAGCGCGTGCCCTTAGCCAACTACAAGGGCAACAATAGTGCACCAGCATGGGCGCCAAATGGCCAGAGCCTGGCCATCGTGCTCTCGCGTGATGGCATCTCGCAGATCTACACCATCAATGCGGATGGATCGGGCCTGCGACGCGTGATGCGCTCGCCCCTGATCGACACCGAACCGGTCTATACGCCAGATGGCGGATCTCTGGTATTTACCAGCGATCGCGGCGGCAGCCCACATATCTATAGGGTGCCGGTAAACGGTGGCGATGCGCAGCGACTTACCTTTAACGGAAGTTACAATATCTCACCGGCCCTCTCGCCAGACGGAAACAACCTGGTGTACGTTACACGTAGAAATGGTGCTTTCCGTATTGCAATACAAAACATGGGGTCAGGATCAGAACAGCTGCTTACCGCAGGGCCCGATGACGAGTCACCAAGTTTTGCACCAAACGGAATGCAGATTCTCTACAGTTCCGTACAAGGGGGCCGTAGCGTTCTAGCGGTCACCTCGACAGACGGTCGGGTGCGCCAAACGCTCTCAGCTCTAAACGGCACGGTACGCGAACCTACGTGGGGACCATTTACTAATTGATTATTTTCAGTGTGACTCTTTTTCAAAGGAACTTAAGAATGAGCTCGCGCATCGCAAGAAGCCTCACCATCGCCGTATTTGCAGCCAGCCTGGCTGCTTGTAGCTCGGTACCATTGGACCAGTCCGCTACCAGCGGCTCTGCAGGCACCGATTCTGCAAGCTCCGGGCAGATCATGGACCCGTTCAACCCTCAAAGCCCGCTCGCCCAACAGCGTTCGGTTTACTTCGAGTTCGACAGCTATACGGTCCCTGAACAGTATCGCAGCCTGGTCGAAATGCATGCGTCCTACCTGGCCAGCCATGCCCAGCAAAACGTGCGTGTCGAAGGCCACGCCGACGCACGGGGCGGCTCTGAATACAACCTGGCATTGGGCCAGCGCCGTTCAGACGCCGTATCTCGCATGATGACGCTTCTGGGCGTAAACTCTAGCCAGATCGAAACCATCAGCTTCGGTAAAGAACGTCCCAAGGCTACAGGCAGTACTGAAGCCGACTACGCCGAAAACCGTCGCGCGGATATCGTCTATCAGCAATAATGTCTGATCGCATGTCGCTGTAACGCCGTGGCGGCATTCCGCCGCGGCGTTTTCATTTGAACGGAACCAAAAATGAGCCTAATCCCTACCCCGTTGCGTACCTTGGTGCTGCTTGTTGCCCTGTCGTTATCAGCGGGCATGGTCGCCCCGGCCCAGGCATTCACCGACGACGAGGCGCGCCGCGCCATCCTCGAGTTGCGCGAACAGTTGCGCCAGACTACCGAGCAAAACCGGCAAGCCCGCCTGCAACTTGCCGATCAGCTGGAATCCCTTCGGCACGAAATGGCCAGCATGCGCGGCCAGATCGAGAAGCTGAACTGGCAGGCAGATCTTGCACAGCGCTCCAGCCAGGACCAGTCCGGCGGCGCTACCCCCCAGGTTGCTGATCCGCAAGAGCAAGCCGCCTATGAGGGGCCCATGGGCTTGTTCCGTAGCGGCAAGTACAAAGAAGCGGCGTCCAGCTTCGCTGCATTCCTGGAAGCCTATCCCAACAGCCAACTGGCCCCGGAGGCTCGCTTTTATCAAGGCAGCAGCCGCTACGCCAGCAAAGATTTCAAGGGCGCCATCCAGGGCTTGAAAGAGATGGTCCAGGCTAACCCGACCGATCCTCGCGCACCGGACGCCCTGCTGGTCATTGCCGCAAGCCAGATCGAGGTCAACGACATGGCTGGCGCCAAGGCAAGCCTGCAGCGCATCGTGAAAGAATATCCCCAGACTTCGGCCGCTGAAACCGCTACGAGCCGCCTGAAGCTACTGTAATGGCGGCTACGGCCAGCACCGCGGCCGCTGCTTACCGGCTGGCATCGCGCCGGCGCGGCTTGTTCCTGTCGCTGCTGTTCGCCTCGGTGCTGGCCCTGCTGGCCGTCGATCTTGCCATGGGCCCGGCCCAGATAGGCTGGGCGGCACTGTGGACATATTTCGCCGACCCTGCTGCCGCAAGCGCCACCCTCCATACGATAGTGTGGCAGCTACGCCTGCCCCAGGCCCTGATGGCGGTGCTGGTGGGGGCCGCCCTGGGGGTAGCGGGGGCAGAGATGCAAACTGTCCTCAACAACCCGCTGGCCAGCCCGTTTACGCTGGGCGTATCTTCGGCTGCAGCCTTGGGCGCCGCCATCACGCTGATTTTCGATTGGCAGCCCAGTTTTATTCCCGCACGCTATGTGTTGGCCTTCAACGCCTTCATTCTGGCATTTCTCTGCTCGGTGCTGCTGGATGCCGTTGCCAGGCGGGCGCGAGTCGGCATGGCGGGAATCGTTCTTTTTGGCATCGCCCTGGTCTTTACTTTCAATGCCTTGCTTTCCCTGGTTCAGCTCACTGCCAACGCCGGCGCCTTGCAAGACCTAGTCTTCTGGATGATGGGCAGTCTGCAGCGCAGCGACTGGCCCGGTGTGGGCTTGATGACAATCGCCCTCGTGCTGGTCTTGCCATTTTCCATCAGCAACGCGTGGCGGCTGACTGCCTTGCGTTTCGGCGATGACCGCGCGGCCAGTTTCGGTGTCGACCCGCGCAAGGTCCGGCGGGCATCGCTCATACGCGTCAGCATCCTCGCCTCACTTGCCGTTGCCCTGGTGGGCATCATTGGTTTCATAGGCTTGATAGCGCCCCATATTGCTCGCAGACTATGGGGCGAAGACCACCGGTGGTATCTGCCTGCCAGTGCGTGCATAGGTAGCGCCATCCTGATCGCCGCTTCGGTGGTGGCAAAACTGCTGAGCAGCAACGCGGTAATCCCCGTGGGTATCGTCACAACGCTGGTCGGCATTCCGTTTTTTGTCATGGCATTGATGCGCGGCAGGCTACAGTAAAACTCATGGCAACCCCCACCCCTACTGAATTGCTGCAAGTGCATGGCCTGTCGTGCCGACTGGGCCGCCGCCAGGTGCTGGAAGACCTCAGCCTGCCGGATCTGGCGGCGGGGCAACTTGTGGCTTTGCTGGGCCCGAACGGCAGCGGTAAGTCAACCTTGCTCAAGAGCCTGGCCGGGCTTGTCACCGCGCATGCCGACGTATTGCGCTTGGGCGACCGAAATCTCGGTGCCCTGCCCGCACATGCCCGTGCAGAGGTATTGCGCTACCTGCCCCAACACCTGCCCGAGGCCATCCACCTGACCGTCATCGAAGCCATGCTGGTGGCCTTGAATGCGCGCGCTGCCACGCGCACCCCCCAGGCGCTGGACAAAGCCGAGGCTGTTCTTTCCAGCCTGGGCATCGCGGCATTGGGTGCGCGCTATCTCGATGAGCTTTCGGGCGGGCAGCAGCAATTGGTCGGCTTGGCCCAGGCCCTGGTTCATGAGCCGGCGGTACTGCTGCTGGACGAACCACTGGCTTCACTGGACCTGAACTATCAGCACCATGCCATGCAGTTGCTCAAGCGCCTGGCCGCCGACAGCGAGCTGCTGATCGTGTTGGTCGTGCACGACTTGAACATCGCACTGCGTTATGCCGACACAGCCTTGTTGCTACATCAGGGCCGCCTGATCGCCAGCGGCGACCCCCTTACCGTGATTACCCCCAACTATCTCGGCACGGCCTTTTCGGTGCGTGCTCGCGTAGAGACCTGCAGCCTGGGCTACCCCAATGTGCTGGTCGATGATCTTATGCAACTTTAATCCGACTTTATGCCTTCCACCGCAACACTTCCCGCATTCGTTTCCCGCTCCACCGATTCCCCATTGCACTACACCGAGGCAGGCACCGGCGACATCCTGCTGCTGATCCACGGATCTTTGTGCGACTACCGCTATTGGCGTTGGCAACTGCCCGCCTTGTCCCAGCAGATACGCACGGTAGCGCCCAGCCTGCGGGGCTACTGGCCGGATGCCATCAAAGAGGAAGACCCGTCGTTCAGTATTACCCGGCACGCACAGGATCTCATTGCCTTCATTAATGAAATTGCTGGCGACAGACCGGTCCATGTGTTGGGGCATTCCCGCGGGGCGCAGGTGGCAGTAGAGTTAGCTTGCCGTGTGCCTGAGCGGATCCGCAGCTTGACACTGGCTGACCCGGGTTTCGCCCTTAGGGGCGAAGCACTGCATACGTCGTTTCAAGCGTCGATCGTGGATCGGCTGGTAGCGGGAGAAGTCGAGGAAGCGCTGGCCACCTTTGTTGACACCGTCAACGGGACAGGCACCTGGCGCAAAATGGTGGGCTGGTTCAAGTCCATGGTTCGCGACAATGCCTACACCCTGGTTTCGCAGGTTCATGAAGCACCGCAGCCGGTAGATCTTGCGCAGATGGCCAAGCTGGCTTGCCCCCTGCTGCTGATAGGCGGTGAACAAAGCCCCGCTCGGTATCACAGCCGGCTGGACGCTCTGCAGGCAGCCCTGCCGGGCGCCACCCGCGTCACCATTCCGATGGCCGCGCATGGCATGAATCTGGCCAATCCGGTAATGTTCAACCGCGTCGTGGCTGAGTTCCTGGCGAGCACGGGCCCGACAGAGCCGAAGCTGGACTGACGAGCGCTCAGGAGCGCCGGATGGCGCATCCTGAGGGCGACGTTTGCAAGCTTTGCCTAATGAGCCTGCGTATTGGCGGGCTTGACCTCGCACTGAGCCATGGCCTTCTCGCCGGTGTCGAAAAAGAAATCGATGGCGACCTGGCTTCCTATGGCCGGTGCAGCGTGGGGCTGCTCGAGCATGGCATGATAGCCACCCGGTTTGAACTCAAGCCGGCCCTGCGCCGGAATCGCCACATCGTGGGTTTCCGACATGCGGCTCATGCCGTCTTTGTGGGTGGTCTGGTGCAACATCACCATGCCGTAAGTGGCCGATGCCGCTGACTGCAGCTTGGCATCGGTCTTGCCCGAATTCTCAATGATGAAGTATCCAGCCGATGGCGCGGGCGCCGGTAACGAGCGTATCCAGCAGCCGCTGACTTTCAGCGTGCTCGATACCTCGGCATCCGCCCGTGCTTGGGTGTGCTGGTGGGTTCCATGGGCGAAGCACGAGAAGGCGGCACCGCCAAGGCTTAGCATGGCTGCTACGATTAGTTTATTCATGACCTATCCCTGTAGATTTTGCTAATTAGAAAACAAACTGGCTGGGGGATGGGTTGGGCGGCGGCGCGCGAGATCCTATGGGGGGGCCAAGCAAGACATAACGCAGCCCCGGCGGCGCCCGCCGCAGTAAAAGTCGACCTGCCACATAGAACAGAGCAATGACCAAGCCCATTGCAGCCAACAGCAAGATGGACTGGTCAGTGGCGGCGCCAAACGCGCACTGCAATGCCGGCGGCTCGGCTTGCTGGTTGCTGCTGTCCAACGCCAAGGTCTTGATCACGCCTGAAGGCAAACCCTTGACGCAGAGCGTCATGGTCAGCAAGGCGCCGTTGCCCGCAGCGTGGGCTGGCATGTATCCCATGGGAATGAAAGCACGCAGCAGGAACAGCAACATCAGCACCACGGCGAAAGAACGCCGCGCGCCTGCTGAAAACGACTTATTCCTGTGCCTGCTCATGGGCGCAAGTGTACTATGACCATGCTTCCATTCCTTCGATGACCGTTATGCCATCCATCAGTCCCATCATGCCCGACCCCGCTCCAAAAACGACTGTCGCTGACTTCAAACGCCTGCTGGAGGGCCATCATCCCTTTGCCGCTATCCTTGAGATCGACATCCTTGAAATCGGCCATGGCACCGCAACCTTGAAGCTGCCCGAACGCAGCGAACATCAACGACTGGGTGGCACAATTGCCGGACCGATGCTGATGGGGCTCGCCGACCTGGCTCTTTACGCCGCCATTGTCGGTGCCACCGGTAATGCCGAAGCGGTCACCGCCAGCCTCACCATGAATTTCCTGCGCAAGACGCCGCCTGGTGGCGTGCTCGCCCATGCACGCATACTGAAGACCGGTCGCATGGCGGCGGGTGAAGTGCTGCTGGTTCCGGCTGCAGGCGGCGAACCTGTCGCGCAAGCCATCAGTACATGGTCCTTGCCGCGCAGAAGCTGAAACCTAAAGCGCACCCAGCACGTCGATCGACGCCATTGACGGACACTTGTACATGCCGCAAGCGATCACCAGAAACAAGCGGACCCAAATATGGCTGACTGAGTTGCGCGCGTCGCTGCGCCTGGGCTGGCCGTTGATCCTGACCAATCTGGCGCAGATCGCGCTGCTGACTACAGACCTGATTTACATAGGCCGGCTGGGTGCCGAGGAACTGGCTGCAGCATCGCTGTCCATCAGTCTTTACCACACCTTCATGATCTTCAGTCTGGGCCTGGTGTCGGCGACCATACCGATGTTGGCCACCGTGCTGGGCAGGCGCCGGCACGCGGTCCGTGAGGTACGGCGCACGGTTCGCCAAGGCCTCTGGACCAGCGTGCTGATCTGCATCCCAGTATGGCTCATCCTTTGGCAGGCCGAAGCCATACTGGTGGCAATGGGGCAAGATCCCGCCATGGCCGCCCGCGCAATCGAGCTGATGCGCACGCTGCAATGGGCGCTGCTGCCCTACCTGGGCTACATCGTGCTGCGCTCTTTTCTCGCCGCCATGGAGCAGCCGGCCTGGACCTTGATTGTGGCCGGGGCAGCGATTGCTTTCAACGCCATGGCAGGATGGCTGCTTATCCTGGGTAACTGGGGTTTCCCGGCAATGGGACTCGCCGGCGCGGGTATCGCCAGCACAGCATCCAGCGTGCTGATGTTCGCAGGCCTGGCCCTGCTGCTCAGCCGCAACAAGCGGTTCCGACGCTTCCATTTACTGGGACGCTTCTGGCAAGTGGACCTGCGACGGCTGGCCGAGCTGTGGCGCCTGGGCATCCCCATCGCCATTACCTTCACGCTGGAAACCTTGGTGTTCTACGCCGCGGTCATGTTGATGGGTATGCTGGGCACGACCGAGCTCGCCGCGCATGCGATTGCCATGCAGATTGTGACGATCACCTTCATGGTGCCGCTGGGTTTTGGGCAGGTTGCCACCATCAGGGTCGGGCGTGCAGCGGGCCGCGGCCAGTGGCACGATGTGCGGCGCGCCGGCTGGGCATCCTACGCCATGGGAGTCGGCTTCATGGCTATCGCCGCACTGTGCTTGTGGCTGGCGCCGCTTACCTTGATTGGCTTGTTTCTGGACGTCTCCTTGCCTTCAAACGCGCCCGTTATTGCCATGGCTGTCCAATTTCTGGCGCTGGCTGCCCTCTTCCAACTGGCCGACGGCGCCCAGGCCGTGGCGGCCGGCATGCTGCGTGGCCTGCATGACACCCGGGCGCCCATGGTACTGGCAGCGCTGGGCTATTGGGGCCTGGGCGTGCCCGCGGGCGCCTTCATGGCATTTATCTTGGGCTGGGGCGGGCCGGGCATCTGGATAGGTTTGGCCACCGGCCTGACTGTGGTTGCCGTCCTGCTTACCTTGCGCTGGATGCATCGCAGCCGCATTAAGCACAGTTAAATCGTTTATGCTGCCACGATCAAAACGCCGCAAGGAGAATCATGCAATACCGACGACTGGGAAACAGCAATTTACAAGTTTCGGCCCTGTGCCTGGGCTCGATGATGTTCGGCGATCAAACCGACCAGGCCGAAGCCGCCCGCATTGTCGATTCGGCCGCCGACCATGGCATCAACTTCATCGACACTGCCGACGTCTACGGCAAGGGTGCGTCGGAACAAATGGTAGGCCGGCTGATTGCGGCAAAGCGCCACGATTGGGTACTTGCCACCAAATTAGGCAACGCCATGTCAAAGGCACCGAATCAGTCTCATTATTCGCGGCACTGGATGATACGAGAGGTCGAGGCCAGCCTGCAGCGCCTCGCTACTGAACACATCGACATCCTGTATCTGCATCGCGACTTCCACCAAGAAAACCTTGAAGAAGCCGTGCGCAGCTTGGGCGATCTGATACGGGACGGCAAGATACGCGCTTACGGCCTGTCCAATTTTCGGGGCTGGCGCATTGCGGAGATCATGCGTCTATGCCAGCAGTTGAATGTACCGCAACCCATTGTTTGCCAGCCGTACTACAACTTGCTTAACCGTGGACCCGAGGTGGAAATCCTTCCGGCCTGCGCCCATTACGGCATCGGGGTCGTGCCCTATAGCCCCATCGCACGCGGCGTACTGACCGGCAAGTATCAACCGGGGCGCGCCCCATCCGCCGACTCGCGTGCGGGGCGCAACGACAAGCGCATGATGGAAACCGAGTTCAGGGAAGAGTCGCTGCAGATTGCGCAAACCTTGCAGGCGCATTGCGAGCAGCGCGGCATCAAGCTGGCGCATTTCGCCACCGCCTGGGTGCTTGCCAACCGCCATGTCAGCGCGGTCATTGCCGGGCCACGTACCCTGGCACAGCTGGAAGACTACTACCCGGCGTTGGAAGTACAGGTAAGCGCCGAGGAAGAAGCGCTGGTAAATGGTCTGGTAGCACCGGGGCATGCTTCAACCCCAGGCTTTAACGACCCCAGCTACCCTTTCTTTGGCCGCTAACAGGCCATAGCCCTGCACATCCAGTGTGCAGGGCCGGCACATTGCTTTACTTGGTGGGCAGCTTGCCTGCAACGCCCTGAACGTAATAGTTCATCTTGTTCAGGCCGTCATCGTCCAGCGCGCCGGACTCCAGGCGTACTTTGCCTTCGTTGTCAGTAACCGGCGCGCCAAAGGGCGACAAGGTTCCTGCAACGATTTCGGCTTGCTTGTCCAACACCAATTGCTTGACGTCATCCGGTACGGCGGGCCCGAATCCTTCTATGGCCGCCATGCCTTCCTTGATACCGCCCCATGTGCTGTCGGACTTCCAGGTGCCGTCCAATACGCTTTGGGCCGACTTGGTGAAGTACTTGCCCCAATGATGGGTAACCGCCGCCAGTTGCGCCTGTGGACCGAACTTGCTCATGTCCGAGTGATAGGCAACGGCATACTTGCCTTGCTCTTGCGCAGCCTGGACGGTGGCGGTCGAGTCAGTATGATGGGTGACGATATCTGCCCCCTGGCCCATTAGCGCCAGTGCAGCGTCGCGCTCTTTACCCGGATCGAACCAGCTGTTGACCCAAATGACACGGACCTCGGCTTGCGGGTTGACGCTGCGCATGCCACGCGTGAAAGCGTTAATGCCCTGCAACACCTCGGGGATGGGGAAGGCGCCAACATAACCGGCCACATTGGACTTGGTCATCTTGCCCGCCAGGATGCCGGCAAGGTAGCGGGCTTCATAGAAACGCGAATTGGTCGTGGCCACGTTGGGCGCTGTCTTGTACCCGGTGGAATGCACGAACTTCACATCGGGAAACTGCTTCGCCACTTTAAGCGTCGGGTTCATATAACCGAAGGACGTCGTGAAAATCAGCTTGTTGCCTTGCTGCGCCAGGTCGCGGATGACACGTTCTGCGTCGGCTCCTTCGGGGACGTCTTCGACGTAAGTGCTCTTGACCTTGTCGCCCAGGGATTGCTCCATTTCCTTGCGGCCGATGTCTTGCTGCCAGGTCCAGCCGGCTTCGCCGATGGGGCTGACATAAACAAAACCGATCTTGAGTGGTTCTTTCTCGGCCGCTGCGGCTGTTCCCGCAGCCAGGGTCAATGCCGGCACCAGGGCCGCCGCCCACAACGCTTTGCGCATGAATGTTGAAGACATGATATTCCTTAGAGGTTCGGGTTGAAGTTTTTCCCCAATGACGCCGGCATATTAAGCCGGATCCAGTTGGCGTTTCGAGAAATCAGGACCAGCACCAGTATGGTGGCCAGATACGGCAGCATGGATAAGAGCTGGGAGGCTATCGGTACACCCAGCGCTTGCATATGATAGGAAAGAATGGTGATTCCGCCAAACAAATAAGCACCTATCAGCACGCGTGCCGGGCGCCAGGTGGCGAAAGTGGTCAGCGCCAGTGCGATCCACCCGCGCCCGGCGACCATGCCTTCCACCCACATGGGCGTATAGACCAATGACATGAATGCGCCCGCCAGGCCGCAACAAGCGCCACCGAACAGCAAGGCGGCCAAGCGGATGCGGCGCACGTTATACCCCAGCGAATGCGCCGAGGCAGGCGATTCGCCCACGGCACGCAGCACCAGCCCCGGTCGTGTGCGGGTCAGGAACCAGGCGATGCCGCCGCAGAGCAATAGCGACACATAGACCATGGGATGATGCCGGAAAAGCGCCTCGCCAATAAAGGGTATGTCTTGCAAGACGGGAATGCCGAACTTGCCGGCTTGCAGGGTTTCACCCACGTAACTGATGCCGATATAAGCCGAGGCCCCCACGCCAAAAAGCGACAGGGCCAAGCCGGTGGCGACCTGATTGGCGCCCAGCCACACGGTCAGCCAGGCAAAAAAGCCCGCCAGTACCATGCCCGCCAGTGCACCTGCTGCAAAGCCCAGGGCCACGTTGCCGGTGTGGATGGAGATCGCGAAGCCGACCACCGCTGCGACCAGCATCATGCCTTCGGACCCCAGGTTGATGACGCCGGACTTCTCGTTTACCAGCAAGCCAAGGGCGGCGAGCATCAGGGGTGTACCCGCGTTGATGGCTGAAGCAAGCAGCGGTGCCAGGGCTTCCATTACTTTCTCCAGCGCAGTCGGTTATGGATCAACACATCGCAGGCCAGCAGCGAAAACAGCAGTATCCCCTGAAAGATGCCGGTAATCGCGCTGGGCATGCCCAACCGGCTTTGCGAGAGTTCGCCGCCGATATAAAGCAGGGCCATGATGAAGCTTGAAAAGATCACGCCCACGGGATGCAGGCGGCCCACAAAGGCCACGATAATGGCTGCAAAGCCGTAACCCGGCGATACCGATGGCGTCAGTTGTCCGATGGGGCCCATCACCTCGCAAGCACCCGCCAGACCGGCCAGGCCGCCGGACATCAGCATACAGGTCCATAAAGACCGGCGCGACGAAAAGCCGGCGTAGCGGGCCGCCAGCGGCGCCATCCCGCCGACCTGCAGCTTGAACCCTGCAAAGCTGCGCGAAAGATACAGCCACCCCAACAAGGCCGCAGCTACGGCCAGGACGATGCCCAGATGCAGACGCGTGCCGGGCAGCACCATGGGAAGCAAAAATCCATCAGAGAACAACTGCGACTGCGGAAAGCCGAAGCCATCCGGATCCATCAAGATGCCGTGCACCAGATAACTCAAGAGCAGTTGCGCCACATAGACCAGCATCAGCGAAACCAGTATCTCGTTGGCGTTGTAGCTGTCGCGCAACCAGGCAACGATGGCAGCCCACAACATGCCGCCGCAGGCGCCTGCCAACAAGGCCAGCGCAATCATGCCTGCGCCTCCGTTAGTGCCATCATCCAGTTGCAAGACAACGGCCCCTGCGGCAATCGAGCCCAGGACCAACTGCCCTTCGGCGCCGATGTTGAAAATGTTGGCTCGAAAGCACATGGCCAGGCCGACCGATATCAGCAGCAGCGGCGCCACCTTGACTCCCACCTCGGCCCAGCCGTGCATGTCTTTGATGGGTTCAAGAAAAAACACCGCCAGGCTGGCCAGTGGATCTTTGCCCACGGCCACAAACAGCACCACGCCGCACATCATCGTAAGCGCCACCGCAAACACGGGCGATAGCCATGACATCCACACCGAAGGCTGCGCGCGCGGCTCCAGCTTAATCATGCATCGGCTCCCGACTCTGCGTTGCGTTGTGGTCGGACGGCCATAGCCCGCTCATCCAGCGCCCGATAAGGTTAAGGTCGGCTTCTGAGGTCTTGATGGGCGGCGACACCTTACCTTTGGCGATGACGACCAGGCGATCAGCGATTTCAAACAGCTCGTCGAGCTCTTCGGAAATGACCAGTACTGCGCAGCCGGCGTCGCGCAAGGCCAGGAGTTCTGTGCGGATCTGGGCCGCCGCACCCACATCGACGCCCCATGTGGGCTGGGCCACCAGCAGCACGCGGGGCTGACGCGCCACCTCGCGGCCAATAATGTACTTTTGCAAATTGCCGCCAGACAAACTGGACGCTATCGCTCCCGGGCCAGCAGCCTTGACGTTGAAGCGCTTGATGATGCCGGCCGCCAGCTGCACGGTTGCCCGCTGGCGGATGAAACCGCGGCTGACCACGCTGCTTCCCTGATGCGATAGCAATATGTTTTGCGCCAGCGTCAGTTCGGGGACCGCCCCGCGCCCCAGGCGCTCTTCGGGCACGAAGGCCAGGCCCTGCGCGCGCCGCCAGGCTGCCGATCGGCGCCCTATCGCAGCGTCATCCAATGCCACCGTAGCAGCCGGTGCTCGCGTATCTTCGCCGGATAGCACGGCAAGCAACTCCTGCTGCCCGTTACCCGAGATACCGGCCACGCCAAGGATCTCGCCGGCATGCACATCGAAGCTGATGTCCGTCAATTCGGTGGCAAAGGGATGCGCGCGCGGTAGCGACAGTCGCCGCACAGACAGCACGGCCGAGCCGGCTTGCTTCTCTTGGTGATCAATGGCGGGCGGCTCGGCGCCTATCATGAGCCGCGACAGACTGGCTTCGGTTTCGACGCGCGGGTCGCAGACCCCGGTGACTTTGCCCCCCCGCATTACGGTGCAGGTATGGCAGAGGGAACGGATCTCGTCCAGCTTGTGGCTGATGTACAAAATACTGCAGCCCTCAGCCGCCAGTTGCCGTAAGGTATCGAACAATTTGCCCACCGCCTGCGGCGTCAAGACCGAGGTTGGCTCGTCCAGTATCAGCAACTGCGGCTTGCCCAACAGCGCCCTGACGATCTCTACCCGCTGGCATTCACCCACCGATAAGGTATGGACGTGGCGTTGCGGTTCGAGGTCCAGGCCGTACTGGGCAGCCGTGTCGGCGATGCGCCGCTCGAGCTCGTCGATGCGCGTACCGCTGGGCAAGCCCAATGCGATGTTTTCGGCAACCGTCAGGGTGTCGAACAGGGAAAAATGCTGGAACACCATGCCGATGCCCATCTGCCGCGCCATGGCAGGGCTTGCAATGGTTACGGGTTGACCATTCCAGGCGATGGACCCGGCATCAGGGCGGATCACGCCATAGATGACTTTCATCAGCGTGGACTTGCCGGCCCCGTTCTCGCCGAGTACGGCGTGGATCTCCCCGGGTTGCACGACCAGACTCACCCCGTCGTTCGCCACAACGGCAGGGTACTGTTTGGTGATGTGGTTCAGCGCGAGGCGAGTCAAACTGATTGCCGGTTGTTTCGGTTGGCTGCTATTCTAACCGCAGCTTCACGCGACAATAAGGACGTCATGGCTGAAACAGCAAGCATCATCTGGAATACCCTGATCCAGGAGTTCTCCGACATCCCGGATGCTGCGGAAGCTACACGGCTAGTAACCCGTTTGGCCATGGCCATACTATTGGGTGCAGCCATCGGCTACGAGCGTGAACTCAAGGGCAAATCGGCCGGACTGCGCACACATATGCTGGTGTCGCTCGGCGCGGCAATTTTTGTACTGGTGCCGTTGCAAAGCGGCATTGAAGCCGCCGACATGAGCCGAGTCATTCAAGGCGTCATTGCCGGCATCGGCTTCCTGGGCGCAGGCGCCATCATCAAACTAAGTGGCGATGCCGAAGTCAAGGGATTGACCACGGCCGCCAGCATCTGGGTGGCGGCTGGCATCGGTATTGCGGCCGGCATGGGGCGCGAGGCGACCGCCGTCGTCACGACCTTGGCGGCCTTGTTCATTCTTGCCATCGTCCGACGCTACGAAAGTTAAGGCTGGGCCTTTGCAGCGGGCCAGTTCTCCTGCTCGGACACATGAGGCTGGGGTTCCAGACTGACTGCACCCGGCTTATTCGTAGTCGGCGCGTCGTTCGTCGCTGTGTCCTTTTTCTTCTCTTTTTCGTCGTCGCCCCTGGCAGCTGCCTTTTCGGCAGCAGACTCGTCTGATGCTTTCTTCTCCTGGCCAGGCGGCGGTGCCTTGGGGTCTTCCTTTGCTGCCGCTTCAAGCGTGGCGCACCCGGCTGATTCGTCTGTGCCGACGTTAAGCAAAGGCACCAGGGCAGCAAAGGGCGTGGCAACCACGCCCAGTAATATTGCAGCGCCCGCCCGGGCAGCCAGTGGCCCGGTCTGCACCCCTACATCGGGATTCTTGAACGACCCGCGAGCATAGAGCGGTGACCGCAAGGTAAAGATGCGGACCGTCTTGTTTGCCGGCTTGATATCCAGGTCCAGTGTCTCTTTGGCCAGATTGATGGTTCCGGTTATGTCCACGACCGCATCGGCCGTCTCCATCCTGAAGGCCTGGGCCGTCATAACGCCATTTTTAACGTTGAAGTCGGCCGCCAGGCAATTGAGCACGATTTGTTCGTCGCCAAACAGTTTGACCAGCACCATGTTGGCGACGTTAAGCCCTGCCGCCTCAAGCAGGAACTGGCTGATGGTGCCGCGGCTGACCAATGCCTTCAACTCGCCATTGGAGCGTCCCAGCAATTCTGCTATGGATCCTCCTTCGGCGGAGAGCTCGATATCGCCATGCAGCTCACCAAAGCTGGCGTCCATGGACTCTGCCCCGGGGAACAGTTGCTTGAGCTTGAGGTGGCGGGCCGCGGTGTTAAGCCGGGCCTTGATCTTCTGGCCGCTACCATCAAGCGTAATGGTATTGGCCAGCGTGCCGCCCGCCACGCCGAAGTTCAGGGGCGTGAACGTCAGTATGCTATTGGCCATCTTTACGTGCGCCTCGATGTGGTCCAGGGGCAGATCCTTGCCGCGGACAATTTTCAGGCCCTTGAACTTCACATCGGCGTCCATGGCGCCCCAAGGCTCAGTATTGATGGGCTCAACGGGCAGGGCCTTGCCTGAGGGTTGCTTCACCTCTTTATCTTTGGACGATTTGACATCACTGGTGTCAGCGCCGACCAGGGGCCCAAGATCTTCGAACCGCAGCAATTTCGACTCGACTTCTCCGGTCAATAGCGACCTGGGCTCGCGTGCATGAAAAACCAGCGTCCCGTTCAGGTCGCTTTTGCCGACGATGCCCTTGAACTCTTCATAACGCCACGTGTCGTCTTCGCCCTCCAGCATGGCGATAAGTCGACCCTCGGTGCTGTAGGGCGGCGTGTTCGGCAGGGCGATGCCCAGAATGGGGAAAAGGTCGGCCATGGTCTCACCGGCCAGCTTGAGGCGCACGTCCAGTGAAGCCAGGGCCTGGGGACGAGTAACCGAACCCTCCAGCCCTATCGTCGTTGTGCCGACATTGACGCTACCACGCACCGGGAAGGGATCGCTGCCCTCGCGCAGCGATAAGATTCCGCCCGTCTTGCCCTCCCCGCTGACATCAGCGTCGTTATAGGACCCAGACGCCTTCCATCCGATGCCGTAGCCCTCTCCGTCGGTATCTTCCAGGGTGTCCAGATCAGCGGTCATATCGAGCTTGCTGGCAGCGTCCACCACTTGGGCATGCACGCTCTGCAAGGAGATCTCCTGCAGGTCTACCACCCACTTGGAGGGCTGTTTGTTTTCGTCTTCGTCTTTCTTGAACGTCCAGTTGGCCGCGCCATCGGCCTCCCGCTGCAACAGTATGTCGGCCTTCTCGATCTCCAGGCTCGCGATCTGCACGGTATGGCCCAGCAATGCCACGGGATTGATCAAGGCGGACAAGCGCGAAACTCGGGCCATCTCGCGAGCGGCTGGGCTGCCTTCGGGATTGCCCACGGTGACATCACTTGCCGTGATGTAGGGCCACGGCACCCAGCCCTTCCAGCCCCTTTCGGCGCCGGCATCGCGCCAGTCGATTTCAAGATCACCATTTACGGCCACCGGGCGCCCGGCCAGTTCGCTTGCCTGGCGATTGACCCAGGGCTTGGCGCTGTTCCAGTCAAAAGTGGCCAACACAGCAAACGCCAGCGCAATCAATAGCACCAGCCCAGCGCCTGCCCATAGAATTATTTTTGCATAACGAGGCACGTTCGTTGCTCCTGGGTTGCCATGGCGTCGCACCACGGCGAGGCCGACCTATGGGAGAAGCAAGCCGCGATCCCGGGTGCGATCGCGACAAACCGCAAGCAACTGCCTGCAGCCATTAAAGCAGTTCTTTTCGAAGCTCCTGTGGTGTTTTTCTGGACAGCAGGCCGGGGGCAACGTCGTAAACCGTTTTGGCGCCCGTGATGCCCTGCCGATTCAGACGCCATGCCGCGCGGGCATAGCAGACCAGGACGCTGGAGGTGAATTCGGGGTTGCTGTCCAGCTTCAGAGCGTATTCCACCACCTGGGTGTTGCTCGCGCCGGTCTGCCCGCTGCGGATCACAAAGCCGCCATGCGGCATGGCAGCATGGCGCTCGCGCAGTTCCTCGGCGGTAATGAAATTGACGGTCGTGTCGTAATCCGCGAAATAGTCAGGCATGCTGATGATGGCTTCCCTCACGGACTGCGCGTCCGCGCCTTCAGCCAACACCACATGGCATTCGCGCGTATGCTTTTCGCGGGTAGACAAACTGGGCAGCGAGCCGCTACGCACGCGTTCGATGGCTTGGGGTACGGGAATGGTGTATTGCACCGCGGCCGCTACACCTGGCACACGGCGTACGGCATCAGAATGACCCTGGCTTAAGCCCTTGCCCCAAAATGTGTAAGTCTGCCCTTCGGGCAACACTGCTTCACCCAGCAAGCGGTTTAGCGAAAACAGGCCTGGGTCCCAGCCCACCGAAATAATCGCCGTATGACCGCTGGGCTCCGCCGCCTGGTCGACGGCGTCGAAATAGGCAGGAATCTTGGCGTGGGTGTCGAAGCTGTCGACGGTATTGAACATGGCCGCCAGTGCCGGCCCCTGCTGCGGCAGATCTTCGCGCGAGCCGCCGCATAAGATAAGTACATCGATCTCGTCCCTGAAGTTGGCAATGCCATCCAAGGGATGCACGGGTACAGCGCTGTCCAGCAATTGCAATTGCGAGGGATCGCGACGGGTAAAGACACCCGCCAGCATCATGTCTGGATTCTGGCCGATAGCGGCTTCCACGCCACGGCCCAGATTGCCGTATCCGGCAATGCCAACTCTGATTTTTTCCGGCATATTGTTTCCTGCATGCTGTTATACGAGAGCTAGATTGTATGACGGGAGCCACCAACAAACGGGGCCGGGTTTTGCAATCGCGCGTGCGATTGCAAAACCCGGCCCCATCAAATGGCCCCAAAAATCGAGTTAGGCTGCGGCTGTCTCGGCTTGACTGACCGCCTCTTCGACTTCGGACACCGACGTACGGATCAGGTGATCGAAGGCGCTTAAGGCTGCCTTGGCACCATCGCCGGCAGAAATCACGATCTGCTTGTAGGGCACGGTCGTGCAGTCCCCCGCGGCGAAAACACCCGGCACGGAGGTTTGGCCCCGCGCGTCTATTTCGATTTCGCCGTGCTTGGACAGGGCTACCGCCCCACCCTTCAGCCACTCGGTATTAGGCACCAGGCCGATCTGCACAAACACCCCTTCCAGCTCGATGGTGTGGATTTCCTTGTCCGCACGATCTTGATAGGTCAGGCTGCTTACCTTCTTGCCGTCGCCATTGATCTCGGTGGTTTGGGCCGAAGTGATGATGGTGACGTTGGGCATAGAGTTGAGCTTACGCTGCAAAACGGCGTCAGCCCGCAAGGCGCTGCCATACTCGATAAGCGTTACATGCTTGACCAGGCCTGCCAGGTCGATGGCGGCCTCAACACCCGAGTTGCCGCCGCCAATGACCGCGACCCGCTTGCCCTTAAACAATGGACCGTCGCAATGCGGGCAATAAGCCACGCCGTTGTTGCGATACTGGCGCTCGCCCGGCACATTGATTTCGCGCCAGCGGGCACCCGTGGCCAATATGACCGTACGCGCCTTCAGCGACCCACCGTTGGCCAGCTTGATTTCGGTCAACTTGCCAGGAACCAGTTCAGTGGCCTGCTGCAGGTTCATGATGTCTACGTCATAAGCCTGCACGTGCTGCTCGAGCGCCGCTGCGAACTTGGGGCCATCGGTTTCCTTGACGGAAATGAAGTTCTCGATGGCCATGGTGTCGAGCACCTGGCCACCAAAACGCTCGGCCACCACGCCAGTACGGATACCCTTGCGAGCCGCGTAAACCGCAGCTGCTGCGCCTGCCGGCCCGCCGCCCACGATAAGGACGTCGTAAGGATCTTTGGCGTTGAGCTCTTGGGCCTTGCGATCGGCCGCGCCGGTGTCCAGCCTGGCCAGGATCTCTTCCACGCTGGAGCGCCCTTGGCCGAAGACATCGCCGTTCAGGAACATGGTGGGCACCGACATGATCTGGCGTGCGTCGACCTCGTCCTGATACAGGGCCCCGTCAATCGCCACGTGGCGGATACGAGGATTGATGATGGACATCGTATTAAGCGCCTGAACCACATCCGGGCAGTTCTGGCATGACAGCGAAAAATAGGTCTCGAAGGCGTAATCGCCATCGAGATTACGAATCTGTTCAATCACGGCCTCATCCAGCTTGATAGGATGGCCGCCTACCTGCAGCAGTGCCAGGACCAACGAAGTGAACTCGTGCCCCATGGGGATGCCCGCGAACTGCACGCTGATATCGGTACCGCTGCGATTGATGCTGAATGAAGGCTTGCGCTGGTCGTCGTCGTCACGCTCGCTCAGGGTGATCTTGTCCGACATGCCATCGATTTCGCGCAGCAGATCGCGCAGCTCTGTCGATTTTTGGCTGTCGTCCAAATAGGCAACGATCTCGATCGGCTGCCTGAGCATTTCCATATAGGAGTTCAATTGCGTTTTCAAAGTTGCATCCAGCATGGCTATCTACCTTCATTGATAAGAGGATTTTCGGAAAGCGCCGCGCGCCGGCTCGTGGCCACACGCGGCGGGATGAGTACTTACCTGCTTATCGCAAGCAGATGATGCTTAGATCTTGCCGACCAAGTCCAGCGAAGGAGTCAGGGTTTTCGCGCCTTCTTCCCATTTGGCTGGGCATACTTCGCCGGGGTGGGCGGCAATGTACTGAGCAGCCTTTACCTTGCGCAGCAGCTCTGACGCAACGCGACCGATACCGTTGTCGTGCACTTCCATGACCTTGATCTGGCCTTCGGGATTGACAACGAAAGTACCGCGCAGCGCCATGCCTTCTTCTTCGATCAGAACTTCGAAGTTGCGGGCCAGCACCTGGGTAGGATCGGCAATCATGGGGTACTGCACTTTACCGATGGCTTCTGAAGTGTCGTGCCAGGCTTTGTGCGAGAAATGGGTGTCGGTCGAAACGCTGTAGATCTCAGCGCCGATCTTTTGGAATTCAGCATACTGCTCGGCCAGATCTTCCAGTTCGGTGGGGCACACGAACGTGAAGTCGGCGGGGTAGAAAACGAAGATCGACCATTTGCCGGCAATGGATTCATTGCTGACGTCAACAAACTTGCCATTGTGGTAGGCGGTTGCTTTGAATGGTTTGATTGTGGTGTTAATCAGGGACATTGCGTTTCCTTGTGGTGGTTAAAGAAATTGAACACGTAATCAGTATAGGCACCACGCCATCATTTGTAAAATTGATTAATATAATACCAGCGATAGCGTACGGCTATAGCCATGAGCAAAAAAATTGGCCCGAGGTGCCTGTTGTCTTGTGAGGTTCATTGTACGCTTTTCGAGTCGCCGGGGATACACGTAAACTTGCTTTACTTGCGCTGGATGTTGCGGCATCCTTGCTTTTTGTAGGACAGCCATTCATTAAGTACGAGACACCGACCATGAGCTCCCTTTTTGCATTTTTGCATCATGTCGCTGCATTTACTTTGGTCTCGGCCCTGGCCATCGAGTTCGTCTTGCTGAAGGAAAAGCTAAGCACCACGATCGCACGACGCTTACTGCTTGCAGACCTGATGTTCGGCGTATCGGCCGCCGCGGTGTTGTTCGTTGGCTTGCTACGCGTATTCTTCTTCGAGAAAGGGGCCGCGTACTATTTCACCAACCTTCCTTTTCTGGCAAAGCTTGCATTGTTCATTGCCATCGGTGTGTTGTCCGCAGGGCCCACCAAGGAATTCCTGTCGTGGCGCAGTGCACTCAAGAAGGGCCAGGCGCCCATTACGCCACCAGAAAAAATCCGCGGTCTGCGACGGGTGCTTCATATCGAAATAGCGCTGACAGCAGCCCTGGTGCTTTGCGCCGTTTTAATGGCGCGCGGCGTGGGCAGCATAGGCTGACCGGCTTAGGCGCGCCTGCCCGCCGAGCCGATTTCCTCGCTCCGGGCCTTCACATACATGGTCCGTCCCGCACCCCAGCCGCTGATGGCCGCGCCCGTACCCAGAGCAGCGAACAGCCAGCCCGACGAAGCAAAGCTACCCGTGAGACTATGCAGGACACCGACCAGCAAGGGCCCCAGCGCAGCCAGCACGTAGCCCACGCCTTGAGCCATGCCCGACAAGTGAGCAGCCACATGTGAATCAGGCGAACGCAAGACAATGACAGTCATCGCAATCGCAAACAAGCCACCTTGGCCTATGCCCTGCAAAACAGCCCAGATCCAGACCGTGGATACCGGCGCGAACAACAGGCCAATAAGGGCGCTGGCGGCGGTCAGCGCAAGCGCGGCATTGAACAGGCTTTGATTGCGACATCGAACCGCCAACGGCGGTACCAGCAGGCATGTGACCACCTGCACCATAATGGACACCGATACGACCAGGCCGGCCTCTACGCCCTCCAGACCGCGTTCGCGCAGTATCGGCGCCAGCCAGCCCATGAGGCAATAAGCCAATGCCGACTGCAGCCCCATGAAAAGCGTTACCTGCCATGCCAATGGATCGCGCCACAGACCCGTCACATTGCGCCTCACCTGGCTAGACCCATGCGCGCTACGCAAGGACTGCGGCGCCCAGATCAGCAACACCAGCGCTGCAGGCAAGGCCCAGACAACCAGTCCGGCGGCCCAGGAGTCATCAAAGAAATGAGCAATGGGCAGGGTGAATGCCGCTGCCGAAGCAGCTCCCCCGCAGAGGGCCATGGTGTACAAGCCCGTCATCAGCGCGGCCTGATGCGGGAAGTCGCGCTTGACCACACTGGGCAGCAGTACATTGCCGGTCGCAATGGCGGCGCCGGCCAGGGCCGAACCTATGAATAAGGCGGCCATCCCGCCCATACCCCGCATCGCCGTCCCCACAGTCAGGAAAAACAGGACAGCGAGCAAAGTGCGCTCCGGCCCCACCCGCTGCGAGATCCTGGGAGCCAATGGCGCAAACAAGCCCAGACACAGTACTGGCAAGGTGGTCAGGTAGCCCGCCCCCGCAGAACTCAGGCTGGTGGACCCTATGATGTCCGGCAACAGTACCGAAAGGCTGGCAAATAGCGGGCGCAGATTGAAAGCGATCAGCATCAGACTGAGCCCAAGCAGAATCATGGCGGCGAGACTGGGGCTGGGCGGCGTTGATGAAAGTGGCTGTGCGCGTTCTTCCGGGGCGTTCATGGCAAGGCGTAGTGAGGCTCGCAGCCGGGTGCTGACGATTCAGAATCATACAGCAGGCATGACGCATGCTAGCTATGGGGCTGATCACTACCCACGCCACCCCGGGAGACCTTCCATGAACCGCTATCGCTCCACCTTATTGATTTCCTTGGCCGCCAGCATGATTACGCTGGCCGGATGTTCCACACCCCAGGCCAATTCGCCGCTGTCGGCGGCAGACCAGACCTTTTTGGAAAACGCCGCCCAAGGCAATTATGCCGAGATCGAGGGCAGTCGCATGGCCCAGGAAAAGGCAACGAGCCAGGACGTACTGGACTTTGCCGCCAACATGATCCGGGAACACACCCGCGCGAGCGAGAAGCTCTCGGCTCTGGCCAAACGTAAAAGCTATGTGCCACCGATGGAGCCGTCCATCGTGCAGCGCACCGAACTGAAGAGCCTGAGCTTGCTGTCGGGCAACGCCTTCAACAAGATGTATGTGGATCGCATTGGTGTTGCCGCCCATACCGCAACGATCCAGCAGTTTGAAACCGCTGCCGCCAACGCTCAAGACCCGGACGTTCGCGACTTTGCGCAAGACATGTTGCCGTCACTGCGCCACCACCTTGAAATGGCACAGGCCCTGAACCAGAAGCAGAAAGCGGAGTAATCATCGGCCAGCCGCAGTCTGGGCCAGCGCCGCTGCCGTCGCCGCATCGGCCGGCAGAAACACTTCGATCAAGAGCTCGGACACGTTGATGTCGAGCGGGTAATCGAAAACCATAGTCGTACTGAGGAAGGCCAAACTGCCCGACTCAGTACGCAGGCGTAAGGGCGTGGCAATGGGGCTGTGTCCCACAGCATGGCTGCCCTCGGGAGCTTCGCGCGGGCTTGGGTAGCTGGTCAGTTCCCGAAGCAAGTCATCCAGATACTCGTCGGCAGAGGCCTCTGCCTGGCGCTGCAAGCGTAGCAATACATTGGCACGCCATTCAGACAAGTTCTCTATGTGCGGGGCCATGCCTTCGGGGTGCAAGCTTAAGCGCAATACATTGACGGGTGGGGAGAGCAGCTTTGGCGACACACCCGCCAGTAGCGGCGCCACGGCCTTATTGGCAAAGACGAGATTCCATTTTCCGTCGACCGCCAGGGCGGGATACGGATCGTGGGCGTCCAGCAAAAGCTGAACCGACGCCCCCAGCGATTGCATGTCGGGGTCGGTCAATGGCCGCTCGGCAAAGCGTGGCGCGTATCCCGCGGCCAACAATACGTCATTACATGGCCGAGGTGGAATTTGCAGGCAGTCTGCCAGGCGCAACAGCATTTCGCGACTTGGCCGGGCGCGACCCGTCTCGATAAAACTCAAATGGCGCGCCGACATCCCAGCCTCCAGCGCAAGGTCAAGCTGACTAAGCCGACGCCTGTTGCGCCAGGTACGCAAGAGAGCCCCGAGGGGACGCCGAACAGTATCCATATTGAAAGCATAGCAGTGCGTGAGCATCCGCATTACCTCTCAGGTAATCGACGCCAGATCGAAAAAGCGTCAAAGTCGGTCATCGCGTCGATCCCTTCTACCCCTTTTGCAAGGACATCCATCATGCATCTTGACTCCAGCTCAGGCCTTGTAGCTTATGTCATCACTTTTACCGTCCGCCCCGGACAACAGGACGAGTTCCTGGGCTTGCTCGAACCGTTGTTGGACGCCATGCGCAACGAAGCGACATTTGCCAACGCTTTCCTGCATCGTGATCCTTCGTCTGACTATCGCTATATGCTGTACGAAACCTGGACGGACGAGAAAGACCTGGCCGAGGTCCAGATACATCGCGAATACCGACAGGCCTTCTGGCGGGCGCTTCCCGATTTACTGGAATCCCCACGCGAGATACAGAGGTGGCAACCCGTGCGCAGCGACATTCGCCCGCCGCAGCCTCTATCCGTTACGCCCGACTGCGCTTATGATTAAGTGATCCGTAACCACTCCTGGAGAAGATCTTGCCTAGCCTACTACCCGACGTCGACCCCAACGGGCTGCTCGAATACTCGGTGGTCTACACCGATCGTGCCGTCAACCATATGTCGCAGAATTTCCAGGGCGTCATGCGAGATATCTCCAGCACCCTGAAGCATGTATACCGCGCACAGTCTGCCATCGTTGTACCCGGCAGCGGGACCTTCGGCATGGAAGCCGTCGCGCGGCAGTTTGCCACCAACAAAAAATGCCTGGTGATCCGAACCGGATGGTTCAGCTATCGGTGGACACAGATTTTCGAGATGGGCTCCATCCCCGCCAGCGCCACAGTGCTGAAGGCCCGACCGATACAAGCAGGCCGCCAAGCGCCATTCGCTCCCCCTCCCATAGACGAGGTCGTCGCCGAGATTGAAGCAAGCAAGCCTGATGTCGTGTTCGCCGCACACGTGGAAACGGCAGCCGGCATTATGTTGCCCGACGACTATATGCGGCAGGTCGCCGATGCCGTGCATGCCCACGGTGGCCTGTTTGTACTCGATTGCATCGCATCCGGCACCATCTGGGTCGATATGCAGGCCATTGGTGTTGACGTGCTGATCACTGCTCCTCAAAAGGGCTGGAGCGGCCCGGCTTGTTGCGGCCTGGTCATGCTGGGTGCCCAGGGCAGAAAGCAAATAGACGCCACGATCAGCACAAGCTTTGCCTGCGACTTACGCAAATGGCTGCAAATCATGGAGGCCTACGAGGCAGGCGGCTTCGGCTACCACGCCACCATGCCGACCGACAGTCTTACCGTGCTGCGTAACGTGATGCAAGAAACCAAAGACTATGGCTTCGAGAAAGTTCGCGCCGAACAACAGGAGCTGGGCACCAAGGTGCGAGCCCTGTTGCAGGAAAGAGGCTTCCAAAGCGTTGCCGCGCCCGGCTACGAAGCCCCCGGCGTGGTCGTAAGCTACACCGACGATCCCGGGCTGCACTCCGGCAAAAAATTCGTCGAAGCCGGACTGCAAGCGGCAGCTGGCGTACCCCTGCAATGCGACGAAGGCGACGACTTCAAGACGTTTCGCATAGGCCTTTTCGGCCTGGACAAGCTGCATAATGTCGACCGGACGGTCAAGCACCTTGCAACAGCACTGGATGCCATCGTTCAACCCGTGCCAGTGGCCTAGCGGTATAGCGCCATGCCGAAGCACGGTTCCGACCGCATACTGAATCCAGCAAGCGAAGCCCGTGTACGCGCGAGCTTCGCTCGCCAGGGCCTGATGCGCCACCTGGGCGCTGAACTGCATCTGGTCGAGTCTGGCTTGGTCACAATACGGCTGCCCTATCGTTCAGAGCTCACGCAGCAGCATGGCTTCTTTCATGCCGGAGCAACCAGCGCCATCGCCGATTCGGCAGGCGGCTATGCTGGCTACACCCTATTTCCGGATGACAGCTCGGTATTGACGATCGAGTTCAAGATCAACCTGGTGGCACCGGCCCAAGGAGAACTCCTTGAGGCCATCGGTAAAGTTGTGCGATCCGGGCGCAGCCTTACGATCTGTCAAATGGAAGTCTTCGGCATAGCCGACAACAAGCGCACCCTGGTGGCCATAGGCCAGCAAACCTTGATGTGCATGCACGGCAAGCCCGATCCGCAAGAAGTGCTCGCCCCCGCCACACCCGAACAGTCAGGGTAGTGCGCCAGCCTGGTCACGACGTCTGACGCCCAGTTCGGCCAGGGTCGCGGCCATATCTTCGGCAGAAGTCTCGGGCCTGACGCTGGCATCTATTTTCAGCACCCGGCCGTCCTCGCCGATATAAATGGTGTGGCGCTTGGCCACCCCCAACATGCCCAGCACCCCATAGGCTTTCGCTGCAGATTTGTCTTCGTCGCTAAGCAAGGGAAAGTCAGCCTTGGTCTCCGCTGCGAAGCCTTCGTTGTCTGCCAGCGGGTCAACGCTGGCCATAAAGTAAGCGACGTCAAATTCGCGTATCAGGTGGCCGTTTTCGGCCAGCGACTTGCACTCGATGGTGCAGCCCGAGGTATAGGCCTTGGGAAACCAGGCTAGCACCACCGCCTGCTTGCCGCGGTAATCGGCCAGGCGATGCACCTTGCCATCAGAGCCGGGCAGCTCAAAGTCTGGGGCCATGTCGCCCACCTCGATCGCAGCCGCAGGAGCGGCGAACATCGCCAGCCATATGCCCAGCAATAATGGCTTCAAATACCTGAACATGGATGTTCTCCTTATGGCTTGCTATCGTCTTCGCGGCCCGTTGCGGATCGCCGCAGCGGCGTCAACAAGGGCCGCAAACCATTATGATCCAGCTCTTGCATCAATGCCAGGAGGCGACCGATTTCGCCCTTCGGAAAGCCGTTGCGAGCGAACCAGTTCAAGTAATGGCCGGGCAGGTCGGCCATCAAACGCCCTTGGTACTTGCCAAAGGGCATGATGCGCCTCACCAGCAGTTCAAGATCTTCGGGGTGCATGGCAAATGCCCCATGTTAATCGCTGACGCTGGCGATGCCCAGTGCTAGAAGTCGACAGAAGCAGACAGCATGACGCTGCGGCCGGCAGCATTGGTGGCGAACGAACCGCTGGCCAGCCAGTACTTTTTATCCGTCAGATTATCGATGTTGGCGCGCAGGACTACATTTTTTCCTGCGACCTTGGTGCGATAACGCGCGCCCACATCGAAGGTTGTGACGGCTGGCAGGCTGAGCGTGTTGGCGTTGCTGATATAGGTTGATGACGTGTGGGAGGCGCGTCCATTAAGACTCAGCCCCTCCACCCAGGGTGTATCCCAGTCCAGGCCCAGGTTGAATGTCCGGCTCGGTACGCCCGGGGCCCTGTTGCCGTCGTTAATGCCATCCTGCGTTTTGGTCAGCGTACCTTGCGTGAACGCGGCGCTGGCCATCAGACGCAAACCAGGCTGCAATTCGCCATAGGCGCTCAGCTCCAGCCCCCGGTTGCGCTGCTCTCCCGAGTAACCGTAGAAGTCCCCATCTTCCTGAGCAGAAGGCCGCGCCACCTGGAAGATTGCCGCGGTAGTAGTCACGCTGCCCCAATCCACTTTGACACCGGCCTCGTACTGCTTGGATTTGTAAGGGCTGAGTACCTCGCCGCTATTGGCGTACCCTGGGCCTACAACCCGTCCGGGCGTCAAACCCTCCGTGAAATTGCCGTATACCGAGACATTGTCCATCGGCTTGATCACAATGCCGGCAAGCGGGGAGACCGCGTCTGCCTTGTAGCTGCCTGTCATTGCGCCAGTGTCCGTGCTGTAGCTCTCGGTTTTTACGGTCTGCTTACGCGCACCCAAGGTTAGCAACACAGCGTCTTGGGCAAAGGACAGTGTATCGGCAATAGCGATGCTGTCCAATGTCGTTTCCGACGCGCGCCTCATGCTGTTGCGCACAGATGCATTCGCAGGGAGCGGTGACGGGTCGTAGATATTTGTTGACACGGCCGTCGTACCCGGCGAGTAGGCGTTGCCGGCTTCTTGGCTCATGCGTGTCACTCCGACGGAAAGTGCGTGCCCAACGGTACCGGTGTCAAACCGCGCCTGTAGCCCGACGTCGCTGCTAAGCGTTTCGGAGTACGAGTCGTAATATGAATTCATGACGCCGAAATTTCCGTCGGCATCCACCCCGCGACGCGCCAACGTGGCCGGATTGACCGAGATGGGGAACACCTGGCGCACAACGTTATCTCGATAGCCCAAGGCGACATGACCCGTAAGGTTGTCGGTCAGGTCGTACTCCAATCGTGAAGCTATCGTCTTGTCGCGCTGTGTCAGCGTTGTACCCGGGTAGAAAGCGATGCGTCCGTCTGGCGCAGCTGGAATTTCGGTAATATCGGGCGCAAATCCAATTTGCGAACGGAAGTTCTCGACTTCGTCGTCTTGGTAAATCGCATCCAGAGACCACCGCAGGCGTTGCCCCCGGAAGTCCAGAGCCAGCGCACCCAGCCCCAAGTCCTGCCGGCCATCATTAATCGAGGCCTCGCCGCCACGCACTACACCATTAAAGCGTATGCCCCATTCGTTGTTCTCGCCAAAGCGTCTGCCCACATCCAGGTGGGTACCCACATTGGCCTTGCTGGTGTAGGTGGTCGTCAAGCGGGTTAGCGGCTCGTCATGAGCCCGCTTGGTTACGACGTTGATGCTGCCGCCTATACTCCCATTGGGCGGGATGCCACGCATCAGTGTGCCGGGCCCTTTAAGCACTTCGACGCGCTCAACAAACTCCAGGGGCAGGCGGTTGGCGGACAACAAGCCATACAGACCATTCATCCCCACATCTCCGGTTCCGACACTGAATCCGCGAATCTGGAAGTCCTCTCCGAACCCACCAGTCGACGTCGTCGTGCGCACCGATGCATCATTGGTAATGATGTCGGCCAGCGTACGCGCCTGGATGTCTTCTATCAGTTCCGATGTGTAATTTACCGTGCTGAACGGCGTATCCATAACATCTGCCGTGCCCAGCAAACCCAGGCCGCCGCCACGCGCCACTTGCCCGCCCGCGTAAACCGGCTCCAGATCTCCAGCTCGACTTCCTTGAACCACCACCGCGGGCAGTTCCGTAGCCAGCGGCGCGGACTGCGCCATCGCACCCCCACCAGACGCGATCAGCAAGGCAGCCGCTAAGGGGCGCAGCATGGGCGGGCGAGACAAGGGACGGTAGGACATGAAATCACTCTTAAAAGTAGGAAGCCGGGTTGAAAGAAACTGCGTGCGTGCCTGCTTGATCTATGTATAATTTCGCAAAGCACGGTGATAGTAATCGTTCTCAATACCATTATCAATAAGATTTTGCCCCGACTTTCCTGCTCCACATCCCGTTTTCGGAAACGCCCATGACCTGTCTTTTGTCTGCTGATTCAGCCGCTGCTTTACGCCCTACCGCGTCGTATGTCACCGTAGTCCCGACCCAGGCAGGGGCTTAACAATGTTGTCGACGGGAGCCTTGCGTAAGTGGTCCTTTGTACATAAATGGACCAGCCTGATCAGTACGATTTTTCTTCTGATGCTGTGCCTTACCGGCCTGCCTCTGATCTTCGAGCACGAGATCGAGCATTTCCTGACCGATGGTGTTCAACACACAAGCGCTGAAGCCGGCCTGCCCCTGGCGAATATGGATCAGGTCATCGCGGCCGCAAAAGCCGAAGCCCCTGACAAGTCCGTGATGTTCGTCGGCGACATTACGGACGATGGGTTCTGGTATGTAAACATGGCCGATACAGTGGCAGGCGGCGGCCCGCGCAAGACAGTGACGGTGGACTATTACACCGGACAAGTGCTGGACCCCTCGGCCCAGCGCAGCCCTTTCATGGCCTTCATGCTGCGGCTACACACCGACCTCTTCCTAGGCCTGCCGGGCAAGCTGTTCCTGGGCCTGATGGCTTTCCTGCTGCTGGCCGCTATCGTATCGGGCGTCGTGCTCTATGCCCCTTTCATGCGGCGGCTGCGCTTCGGCGAAGTGCGTCGCGATCGGGCCACGCGGCTGAAATGGCTGGATCTGCACAATTTATTGGGCATCGTCACCCTGGTATGGATAGGCACGGTGGGCGCCACGGGCATGATCACTACCTGGGCGGACCTGATCGTTGGTGCATGGCGCGCCGACCAGATGGCCGAAATGGTGGCTCCGTACGCCGGCCAGCCTCCGGTTACGCAGCCCGGTTCGCTCGAGCAGGCCGTACAAGCGGCCCAGCAGTTGGAACCCAACATGCAACTGGGTTTTGTGGCGTACCCCGGGTCGGGCTTGTCCAGCCCGCACCACTATGCCGTCTTCATGCGCGGTACCGAGCCGCTGACATCTCGCCTGTTGAAACCCGTGCTGGTGGATGCGCGAACGCTGCAGGTAACGGATAACCGTCCTCTGCCTTGGTACATGACCGGTTTGTTGATATCGGAGCCGCTGCACTTTGGCGACTACGGTGGCTTGCCCATGAAGGTGCTGTGGGCCTTGCTGGACATCATCACCATTATCTTGCTGGGCAGCGGCTTATACCTGTGGCTGGCACGCCGCCGTAAGGCCCCTGGGCGAACTATCGAAGCATGGGAAGCCAGCGCATGAAGCAGCACGCCAAAGCCGAGGACAGCTACCGTCTACCCACCAACATGCGGCAGATGTGGCTGGCCCCGTTGCTCATAGCAGCAATTACATCGGTAGGCTTGATCGCCGCCCTGGTGGGCGACGGATGGCACGATGCGGTGTCATGGGCCGCGCTTGGCGTGCCCGTGGTGTTGATCGCATGGAAATGGCGGCTGGGCTGATTACTACCGGCTCACACCAACCAATTCTCCACGACAAGCCCCCGGATACGGTCGAACTCCCGGGTGTTGCCGGTCACAAGTGTTAGGCCTAGCGTATGGGCGTGTGCAGCGATCAACAGGTCGTTGGCGCCGATAGGCTGCCCTGCGGCTTCCAGTTCAGTCCGGATGCTCCCGTACGCCGCATCGACCGGTAAATCGAGAGGCAGCACCGGCAGCGTATCGAGCAAGCTCCGCACCTTGGCCAGCAACTTGGGGGACCCCTTCTTGGCGCACCCGTAGCGCATCTCGGCGGCAACGACGATACTGGTACAGACCGCATGGTGACCGACTCGCTGTATTTGGTGGGCCGCCAGGCCGTCAGGATTGCGCAACAGATCACTGAGGATATTGGTGTCCAGCAAATAGCCGTTCACAAAATATCCTCCGGCGCCGCAGGCATGTCTGAGATTTCAGGAAACCAGTCTTCTGGCCCGAGCGGCTCATCGTTCTTCCATTCGGCCAGCAGCTCGAGTATGTTGCTTGGCCCGGATACGGGCTCGATAATAAGCCTCGCTCCTTCACGATGGATCAGCACCCGATCGCCGGGCAGTTCAAATTCGGCTGGAATGCGGACAGCTTGGCTGCGGTTATTTCGAAATAGCTTGGCCTCACGAGATCTCGAGGAAGGTACGGGAGTAGTCATGGCGTCACCTCGCTTGTATATGCCATATTGTATATGCCATGCAAACCGAATGGAAGCGCCTGAATCTCCGAGGATCAAGCCGGATTTCACATCAAAAGGTAGCGGCCTTCACACTCGATTGCCGCTATTCTCAATAGCCGATGATTCCGGGCCGCATCGTCCGTTCGCCATTGTTTGGCTTCCTGGATTGCGTCAGCGCATCCTTCGACATCGGCGTCGGTCTTGCCGTAATGCTTGCGTCCGATCTGCAGCCACTCCAGGAAGTAATTGGCGCGGCGCTGAAGCTGCATTTCGCCGAATTGTTCCAAAGCCTTGGCATCCAGCCCGGGGCTGGTGTCTACCCCGTACTCCCTTGGACCCCGCAAGGCCGAGAACAGCACGGTGGCGCTTTGACGCTTGGGCGGATCGGCGGTAACGACCTTCAGAACACGGGCAGCGGCATGTTGCTCATATTCACAAACGATCGCGGAAGCCGTCTCGGCCCCGTTTTCCGCTGCTTCTAATTCCTCACCCCGAATAAACCAAACTTCGCCAGCAGAGAGCTTGTGTTTTTCGCCCCATGTCAGATAGATGGCGTCGTCGTCTTCGGGGATCTCCTGCATGTCTCCCACCTTCTGAAAGCACGCCGCTATTCCCGCCCGGCCCAACTCGTTTCTGGCTTGACCCACTGTCTCGCTGTCGGTTATTTCCGTCACTGAGCTGGCTTTAATGCCATAGTGCGTCAAAGTCCCTTCCACTCGAACCAATACACCGCAGCACAACAGGGATTCATCCCACATAACGCGATGCTCTCCCCCAGCGGTTCTGATGGACCCCCCAGTCACTCCTGAAGCACTGGTTACTCCCAGCCACGAGACCTTCGTATCCAGGCATTGCGGCTTTATTCCATGCATATGGAAACAAAGGTCGTCAAACATGCGCGGGTCGACAGCGAGTTGTTCCAAGCTTGGCGATGGCATGGTGAACGTGCCGTCCGTTTTGAAAAGCTCCAGCTCGGGACGCAGCAACGCAAAATCGGGCGCTTTGTCGCCCCGCTCGAAAGCGAGTTCAGCCGGCGTTTTTTCCACCGGTTGCGACGCCGGGGCAGGCTCGGTGGCAGGCTCGGTGGCAGGCTCGCTGGCAGACGGGGTGGCCGGCGGGACCGGCGGGGTGGGAGCTGCGACGGCCGGCTTGTCCGTCAATCCGTTCTGGCTCAGTACTCGCTGCTCGGCTTCGTCCAGGCATTGTTCGGTAGCCGCGTGATATTCCTTGAACCGCTGTTTGAAAATGTCTTCATCCCGCGTGCCCTTGACTACATTCCTGAGCAGGATGCCTACGGTGGCGGAGCGTTCCGCCAGACCTCGGCATGCTTTCTCCTGCTCTGCCTCGATCTTCGGCTTCAGCCGCGCGATGGCTTCTTTTTTGGCCTTCAAGGCAGCGGCCTGTTCGGCCTTGATTGCGGCCTGTTGAGCCTTGGCGGCATCAAGTTCCTGTTTCTGGACCCATCCGATTCCCAGGCATAGCAAGCCAATGGAAAGGAGGGCCGCCGTGATAATTTTGTTTAACGGAGCGCCCTTCTTGGCGCGGCTACGTGCCAGCAGGGCAAAGCCAGCGATGATGATCAAGCCGATCGCGAAAGTCAGATTGGCATAAATCCATCCGAATAAGGCCAAAGCAAAAAAAAGCAGAATAAGTAATGTCATGTCGCTAAATTGTTGAAACGTATTTGAAGCATGTGCCCAAAGTTTTCGATTGATAAGAGTATGTGACGGCGCGACATTGTAGGCGGACGGCCGCCATCTCACAAAGCACATATGGGTCAATACCTTGGGCAGCTGCGCTGCAAATAAAGTAGCTAGCGACTGTCGTTTTGGAGGGGGTGTTTCATTCGGGACATTGTCCGACGGCGCGCGGTGCCGGCAGCGGGGCTTCCACAGGCGGGTTGCCCGCAAACTTTCGGATCTTGTCGACGAGGTCCTGCGTCGGCTTCTCATACCCGTAGCAGTACGGAGGCGTAGGAGCCAATTCGGGGCGGTAGTCCTGCAGTACTGGCTTCGCGTCGCCAAGATACTGGTTGTCTTTCACCCGCAGAAAGGCCTTGTAGTCGCGGGTATAGCCATACTGCGACTTCCGTTTCTCGTAGGCCTTGCGATCGGATTCGCCGTTACCGAGCGCACTGCGTTCTGGCGCGATTGAGATATAGCGGCAGTAATTCACATCGATGCCGTGCACCGTAGGAAAGAACGCAGGCTCCGTGCACTTGCGCTGGGAGTCGTTCTTGAAGATGTTGCCTTCAACCAGGGCTTTGGCCTCCAGGCTGAAGCTCATGCCGTAGAAATCCCAGTTCTCCACCAGGTTGTTGAACAGGTGGAAGGTGCCGAACTGCGCCCTCGGGTTCCGCTGCACTGTGTTGAAGAAATAGTTGTGGTGCAGCGTCACGCGAGCGATCGAATCGCGCTCATAGTTGTGAAACAGGTTCTTCGAGGTAATGTTGTTCAGCAGCATGACCTTGTTCGAGTTGTGGAACTTGGTCCACGAGATCGTCACGTCGGTCGAACCGTTTTTCACATTGAGCAGGCGGTCCGACATCCGCGACAGGTCCATGTGATCTACCCACACATCGCGACTGCCGTTGGCCACATTCACGGCTTGCGTAAGTCGGTTCAGGCGCCCGTCTATCGTCAGATGCGTCAGGATGACGTTGCGGCTTCCATATACGCCCAGCCCGTCATCGATCAAGGTCACCCGTTTGCCGCGTCCGTCTATTGTCGTGTTGGACGGCACACGCAATTGCGAATCCAGGACCACAGTCATGTCGGAGGCGAAGCGTATCCACGTCGGCCCTTCGCGGGCCTGCTCCAGCGCGGCACGCAAGGTCCCGGGCCCCGCGTCATGGTCCGAGGTCACCTCGACGAACCTGCCGCCCACCCCGCCTGTGGCCTTGGCACCATAGCCCTCGCGCTGTTGCAGCAACGCGGCAACGAATGAGCAGTCCTCATCCGGCGCCGCGCAACGCTCGCCCGCTGCCACTGGGCCGCCATACACCGCGGCAAGCACCAGCAGCCAGGTCATGGCAATGTTTCGTGCAAACACCTAAGCCGCTCCCTATTCTTGCGCGGACCGATCCGCGGACGCCACATGGCGCCAGATGCCGCCGCTCAGGCGCAGGTTCTCCGGCTCACTGGCCAAGTGTTCCCGAAGCCGTTCGAAATACGCCTTCTGCCAGCGCAGCGAATAGGCTTGCGCATCCTCGCCCGGATTGGCCGCCGGCAGCATCTCCAACGTATAGGCCACGCGACCGCTCTCCCAGCGCGGCGCGTAGAAGACCGACGGCACGCCCAGGCGATGCGCCAAATGGGACGCGAAGCTGGAGTATGTAACGCTCTGTCCTTCGAAGGTCGTGCGCGGCGCCGCCGGGTTGGCTGCGCCATCGATGGCCAAGCACAGGACGTAGCCCGAGTGGATCGCACGCATGCAGGCCTTGGCGACCTGGGCTTCGGTTTGGTCTGCGGTGGAAATCAGCGCGGCGGCATACCCGCTCTGGGCGATGCTCGGCGCCGTCGCCAACCAGCGCGATGGAATGCCCAACAGCTCCAGGGCCAGCAACCCGGCGTACATGGGGCCTACGTGCGCCGTGGCGACCACGACTCCGCGCCCCGCCGCCAGCAGCGGAGCAAAGAAGCGCTCGCCGGTATCGAGTTCGCCCAGCAGCTGCATGGCCTCTTCGGCGCGTTCTTCGCGGCATTCGAGCCAGTCGAACAGCAGATGATCGACCATATGACCCCAGCGCGCCCGCCGCTCCCAAGTCGCCCGGTCGATGGACGTGTCGCCGCGCAACGACCAGGCCCAATCCAGACGCGCCTGCGGAATGGGCGCGGTGTCCAGATTTTCCTCCATACGGGCCATGGCTTCCCGGAACGTGTCCGGAAGCCGATCGCCACGTGCGGCGACGTATCGCGCGAACAGCGCCTCGGCCTCTTCCTTGCGACCCGCCTGCGATAGCGCCCCGATGGCGGCCCGCTGCCACAGCAGCTTGTCCGGAGACTTCTTGACCAGTTTCATCAGCTGATCGGCCGCATCGCCATAATGCTGTGTGTAGCGCAAGGCGCGGGCATACAGGCCGCGCGCCTGCTCCAGGTCCGGCGCCAGTTCGAGGGCTCGCGCCAGCGGCGGCACGGCTTCTTTGCAGCGGCCCGCGCGCAGCAGGGTTTCCCCATAAAGCGTCAACAGCCTGACGTCCTCCGGCGCCGCCTGCAAGCCTGCTTCGAAATGCGCGACCGCAAGTACCTTGCGATCGTCTTCCGTGCCGCGCCGCAGATGCGACAGCCCTAGCGAGGAACGGAGCGCCGCGCAATCGTGGCCAGCGCGCAGCGCGGTGTCGCCAAACCGGATCGCTGCCATAATGCGGCCGTCCTCCATCAGGGCACGCACGGCCATCGCCGCCACGCGCTCATTTGGCAGCTTGTCCGGATCCAGCGCCGCAGCGATGCCTGCCGCCTCGGCCGCATTGCCGTTGCGCACGAAAGCCATCATCCAGGGGTACGCTTCGCCTGGCTCGCTTTGGGCCAGGGCAAGGGTCGCGCGGGCGACTTCGGCCGCCTCGGCCACCCGGCCCCCCTGCATGCGCAATTGAATCCGCACGGCATGCAGCGCCGCAGCGCCGGGCTCGATACCCGCGGCAGCATCCGACTCGGCAATCGCCCTATCCCACTGCCCCATGCGCCCGAGAAGACTGGCGAGCAGGCGGCGATCGTCGACGCGCGACGGATAGACGGCAATCAGCACGCCCAGCCCGGCGATCGCGGGTCCGAGGCGGCCCTCGCGAACGAAGGGCGAAACCAGCAATCGCCGGACATCGCGCCAGCCGTCCTTGGCCTGCCGCAACGCCGGTTCGAGCGCCGCCATGCCGCCCTCGGGGTCGGCCGCGCCCCGGATCTCCGCGATGATTTCGCGCAAGCGGGCGGTGGCGTCCTGCGCATCGGTGCCGGCCACCGGCCGACGGCTTTCGCCAGGTGTGTCAACCATGACGCAGCCCCCTCAACAAAGCCATCGCCACACGAGCGATGAACATCAGCGCAAAACCCAGCGCCAGTGCCTGTAACAACAGGAGCCCCGTTCGCGGGCTGCTGGGCCGATCGGTGGGTACCGGTTGCGCAATAATGGATAGATACCGCTGCAAGCCTAAAGCCTCCGTCATGGCGTGTTGGTAGGATTGCTGAGCCAGGGTCAGGTTGGAATCGGCGAACACCTGGGCATTGCGCAGCGCCTCGTAAGCTTTAAGCTGCTTGGCTTCCGCATTGCTGTCCCCGCTTAACCGATAGCGTACGGACGCGAGCCGCTTGTTCAGGGCGGCGACTTGCATCTCGGCCGGCTCGAGCATGAAGTGCTCTTTGTTTCCCAGGGCCCGGATCTTGTCCAGCCTCACCTGCGCAGTGCTGAGCTCCCCTTCCAACTGGCTGGACAGATTCAACAGCATCGACACCGTGGCAGCGGGATCGATGTTTCCATGCTCCGTGCGCCAGGTCGTGAGCGCGTCGCGGGCCGCGAGCGCCTTCTGTTCCGCCAGCCTGACCGACTCCTTGCTTACCTTCAGTTTGTCGGCAACGCCCTTTTCGTTCATGGAGCTCACGAACTCCTCGGTCAGGCCGATCAGCGCCGCAGATAGCATGGCCGCGTCTTCCGAGGAGAACGCGCTGACCCGCAGCACATCAATCTGCTCCAACGCATTGAACGAGATGTGCACGGACTTCTGGTAGGCGCGATACAGGTCGTCCTCGCTGGAATCTTCGGAAAGACGATTAAGCGGGTCCCATCCAGTGTTGGTCAGATAGCCGCGCAGACCGACCTTCTTGTCCAGTTGCTGCATACTGTCGCGCGATTTCACGAAGTCGGCGACTGCCCACCCGTCCACGAATCCACCAAGCATGCCGCCCGAGTTTCCAGTGGTGATCAGGCTGGCGGCCCCACCCGCGCCGCCTTGCTGGCCGGACGCCGACTGCACAAAAAACCGCGACTCCGCCTCATAGCGCGGCGTGGCCAGGAAACACACGTAGACCAGGGTGAGCGCCACCGGCGCAATGACGATAAGCGCGTTGATCCAGCGATGGCGGCGACGCTCGCGCAGCGAGGCCTGCCGCTCGCGGCTTCGACGTTCGATCTCCGATTCCTTTTCAGAACCCGAGCTGGCCCTCGTCGAAGCCGCCCCCGAGGCCGTCATCCCGTGTGCCGGAGTCGCCCCGTGATCGTCTTGGGGGGAACCTGCTGAGGCACTGGTCGAGGTCGTCGTCGATGCGGAGCGCGCTTCGTTCATAGATCAAGCCTTTAATGCAATAGTCCGCCAACTGATTCTGGCGGTAACTGGAGAAAATAAGTGTCCGACCCACCAGCCGTTCTTCGAACAGGGCGAGCCAGAGACGGGTGAAGCGGCAAGGCTCGAAAGGAATACTCCCTTCGATCACGTAGACATCGAACGCCGGCGCCAGCGCCAGAGCGAACGAAAACTCCTGCCGCGCGTACAGCGGCCAATGCTCCATGGGCTTGGCCAGACCTTTGGGATCGCTGACCAGGTCCGCGACCAGCTCGTGCGTCGCATCGGCGTCGATCTCGTATATCTCGCTGACGAAATCGATCATGCTCAGGCCGGTCGCCTTGCCGCGGATGAAACCTTGCCGGCCGATTGCCCACGAAACGCTGGAATCGTGTTTGACGAAGCCCTGGCGCGGCGGACGCAGGCAGCACAGTATGTCCACCAACTGGCGATGCATTTCCGGCGCGGACGACAGCAAGGCGTAGCGCCCCACCGGGATATCGAGATTGGCGTCGGCCAGCAGTGCTTGCCTGCTGCCGAAGGCATAGGGCTCGTCGGTAACGCCATTGAGTTGGATCAAAAAAGTAGCCTCCGCAAAAGTCCTGGCTCACATCGGCTGGACATTGGGGCGAGCCAGGCGCTCGCCGATCAGGGCGACCATCATCAGGAATACCAACGAGGTCAGGAAATAGCCGAGGCTGGCATCGGTCGATTGGTAGGCCTCGAAGTAAGCCGAACGCAGCAGCTGCATGCCATGCGCGAACGGCGACCAGAGCATCCAGGGGCGTAAGTGTTCAGGCAACTGTTCCGATACGAAAAAGACGGCCGCGAAGATCTGCAGGAACCGTTCAATAATCGGCGCGAGCCGAAGAAAGAAGGGCCAGAAGGTCGCGATCGACCCGAACAGCACCCCCATCGCCGCAGCGCAACACCCCATCAGAACGACGAAAAGAATGGAGCCGGGCCAGCTTATCGGCAACGTTACGAAGCCTAGCGCGTGGCCAGCGCTGATCAATACCGCAAACACCACTAGATATACCGATACATAGATAAGCGACTGCGCCAGGGCGCACATCAACGGCGTGACGCCCTGGAAGTTCAGCAGGCCGCGGGCCGAGACATAGGCCGTGCTGCTGCGGAAGACGATCTGCCTGAACATAATCCAGGTCGTCGCTCCCAACAGCGCGAATGTCTGCACATCCATGCCCAGGATGAAATGCATGCCCATCAGGATATACAGCGAGGAAATCAAGGTCAGCAGCACCACCGGGCCGACCAGCGCCCACACCAGTGCAATGCGGCTCTCGCCATGCATTACGTGCAACTGGTAGATGAACATCGCCATCAGCGTGCGCCCGACAGGCTGGAACCTGCCCGCCATGTCCGGCGGGTGCCCTTCGTGCAAGCCGCGCAGGCGGTCCCGCAGGATCGCCAGGTCGTCCTCTTCGTCCCGGGCCACCTCGATTTCCAGCGCAATGTCGTTGCGAGACGCATGGCGCCGCGCTTCCCGCGCCTCGTCCTGCTTGCGCCGCTCCGCGCGCCGCGCATGCGCCGCTGCAAGGCGCTCGTCCTCGGCCACCAGCTTGGCCGGCAAGTAGCCCGGCGCGAATACCGCCACGTCCGCGCGGATGTCCTGCTCCAGGAGACGCACGATGACGCGCAAGCGCCGTCGTGAAAAATCGGCCAGGTTCTCGTCGACAGCGCTGCGTGCAATCTCCGCCTCAAGCTCCGCCTGCACCGCCTCGTACACCGCCCGCCGGGCCGCCACGGAATCGTGCGGCTCTCCCTGCAAGCGGGCGAGCAGGGGCTTGAGCAGCACGCCCGGCGTGGCCTTGGCCTCGAATAGCGTGGCCGGATCCAGCCGCCATGCCGCGACGCCGGATCCTACCGTGTAGTTACCGGCTTGACGGCGCGATCGCCAGCCTTTGATCCGATCCTCGTTGCTCATCGGCAGGCTATTGGCTCAGGACGGACGAACTGGCTCCCGAATCGCTGTCGATGGCCTTCGTGGCGCTGAAACCGGCGCTCATCGTGAAGCGGAAGGCCGACAGGACCTTCTGCACCTGCGTGAACGGTGCGTCCGAAATGTAGATCGCCTGGCCTTCGCGCACCGTGAATTCGCGCGCCAGCGCCACCTGCTCCGGACGGGTGAGGTCAAACTGGTAGACCACGGGCAGCAGGTCAGGCTTGCCTTCCGCCCCGGCCTTCGCGGGCGTGAACAGGAACACCGAACGCGGATCCGCCAGCTTATCGTCCAGGCCCCTGGAATCGGCCAGCGCATCCAGCACGGTGTAATTGCGCTTGCTGATGGCCACGCGCCCTTGAGTGCCGGCAGCGCCCAGCACAGTCAGGAACTGCTTGGAGTCATAGACAGTAATGACATCGCCCGACCTCAAAAGGATGTCGTTGTTCTGGTTGCGGTAAATATCCGACAAGCGCACCGACGCCACCTGCTTGTCGCGGCGCAGGCTGATGATCAATTGCTCGGGGTTCTCCTGCACCGGCGCCGCCTGCGCCAACGCGCTGCTCAGGTACTGGGAGGTCTGCGTGATGGGATACATACCAGGCTTGGTCAGGTTGCCCTGCACCGTCACCATCTGCCCGCGCGTAGCAGCACGCGTCACGCTGACGTCGGCGCCGACCACCAACTTGCTCAGACGCGCCACCACGGCGTCATGCAGCTGTCCCAGAGTCAGGCCCTCGGCGCGGAATTTGCCGAGGATGGGGAACGAGACATGGCCGGAACGATCGACTTCCTGGTTGCCCAGGTCGCTCGCCCCGGTCGGATCCGCCCCGAACACACCCAGGCCACCGCGCTCCCACACCTTTACGTTGATGCCGTCGCCGGGCACCAGGCTGTCGAACCCCGCTTGCGTAAGGTCGCGGTAGCGCTCGGGAAAATCGGCCACCTCGGGCACTCGGCTGTCTTGTGCGAGTTCGCGCGTCACGGGCATCACGATGACGTCCTTGTCATCGTGCGCCGCCGTCATTTCACTAAGCATGGGACCGGACCGCGGAAGCTGGCAACCCGCGAGGGTCAGTGCGGCAAGCAGCAGCATCGCCAGGGTCGAATGGCGCCGAGAATTCAGGGCCGGGACTTTTATTTGCATAAGATCCTTCAGCTTCAGCAACTTGAAAAAAAGCAATCGCCAATCACGCTTGCAACAGGCCCACGGGTGCGAGATCGATGCGATCATCGTTCCCGGATACCGCAGGCAGACACAGACTCAAGAACTTGGTGATCATTGCTTCCAGTGAAAACAGCGTCTGCGCCCTGCGGCGGCTATGCACCTTCAGGTCCTCGTTGCTGCACCCCTTGTCCACCATCGACGTGACCTTCTCGCACGCCTCGTGCAGATCCGGATGATCGACGTCGCTGAGCAGATGGCCAGTCTCGTTCTCCACAAAGCACTCGCCCGCGCCGCCGGCTGGCGTGGAGATCACCGGAACGCCCAGCAACTGAGCCTCGATCAGCACGTTCGGCAAGCCTTCGTAGCGCGACAGCAGCACGCTGGCGTCCATCTGCGAATACCAATACCCGACATGGTTCGACAAGCCGACCAGCAATAGCCGGTCTGTCACATTCAGCTCGTGCGCCAGCGCCTCGATGTTCTCGCGCAGGCGTCCATCGCCCACGATGACAAAACGCGCCTGCGGACGCTCTTTCAGGTACAGCGCGGCCAGCTTGATCCACAGCTGCGGCCGCTTGTCCGGTTCAAGCCGGAATACGCCCCCTATCGTTTCCGTGGCGTCGTCCGTGCTGGCGTGGAAGGCTTTCCACTTTTCCTTGTCGGCGACCGACGCGTCGGTCGCCAGGTCAGGCACACCGTTGTACAGGATGTGAAAGCGCATGATGGGAATGTCCAGCCAATCCGAGTACGCCTCTGCGGCTTTGCGGCTGTTGCTGACGAAGACCACCCCCGGTACCTGGGCCAGGGCCTGGTACAGCTCGGGATATTCGGCGCGGAAGCGATCCTTCCGGATATTCGGCGGCAAGCCGCGGAACACCAAGTGGATGGTCGGAGCGCCCGCCAGCAACGCCGCCAGCGCGCCGAACAGGCAGGTGCCGTCCTGCCACAAGCTCACCACATCGAATGGGTTGGCTCGCAGCACCGGGGCCAGGCGTGTCACGCCATAATGGACGGGCGGTGGCAAGTGCTCCAGAAGACGAGCCAGGTTTCCTTCCGGAACGGTCTGGTGAGCCACTGAGACGGCCGGCAAGCGGTTGATCTCCGTGACCGGAATCTGCGCCTTGACCAGGACGGGAAGGAAAAAATTGTCCTGTTTCTTGGGCGTACCGGTCGGTTCGGTGTGCTGCTTGACCAGCACTTCAACCTTCCTGGGCCGCATGAAGATGTCGGTAGGCTGCTGGTCGGAAGACTCGGCCATGCGGGTCAGTTCGCCGGCCAGGCGCGTCAGTTGCCGTTCGGCGCCGCCGGGACCCAGGCTGCCGGTAACCAGCGCCACGGAGACGGACTTGTCCGGCGCATGTTCGGCGATTTTCCTGTCGCGAAAGTGCAGGATCGCATGCTTCATCGACAAGATCCGGACGTCTTTTCCCGCCAGTGCATCTTCGGATTCGAAGCGCTGGTAGAACGCGTAGTCGCGTGCCAGCCCCTGGGCCAGTTCGGCCGCCTTGCTGCCCGGCGCCAAATGTTTGGCGACCGGCGCTATCACCTCGAACGCGTCAGCCAACAGGCCACGCTTGCGCAGGCGCTTGGCAAACTCGGCACGCATATTTCGATCCGTAGATTGCCAGATCAACCGGCGGAACAACGCGTCGGACTGTTCGTGCGCCCGGATGTCGCTCAACAGTTTTGCGCGCGCGAACATGCGCTCGGTATCGTTTGACTCGGGCAGATGGTGATCGACCAGCGACATGGCCTCTTCGAGGCGACGCTCCTTCACCAGGCGCATGGCGCAATAGCGGACGATCTTCAGATCGTCCGGGCAATCTTGCAGCAAGGCCGCCCATTGATCGGCCATGCCCTCGTTCAGGCCTGCCGATTCTTGTAACCGAAGTAGCAGGAAGCGGACCTTCGAGTCGTCCGGGAAATTTCCGGCCAGCGCCTTCGCCCGAAGCAGATTTTCCTGTGCAGCTTGTACACGCCCCGACGCTGTAACGATTTCCTCCAGCTGGGCTTGAACTTGTTGAAGATCGGATGTGGTGTCCACTGGCTCGGTACTCAGTGGTGGGCTCATGCCGCCTTCCTCCGGCTGAGCTTCTCGATCCATGCCTGGCAGCGTTCGATGTAATTGTCGAACTGCGCCGGATTCTCGGAATGTTCCTGGAGTTTTTTCCAGTACGCCAGGGCCTGCTCGAAGCGGTGCAGCCGCATAGCGCCCACTGCGGCCAGACGCAGGCCGATGGGGTCATCGGGCACGAGGTTCACGATGCGCTCGCCCAGGGCCAGGCGCTCGGACGTACTTGACGATTCCAGCGCGCGCGCTTCGGCGTACAGATAGGCCAGAATGCGCCGCTTTTCGTGACTCACTTCCGGCATTTCGGGCCACGACTGCGCCACGCGATCCAGCACGTTCCAGGCTGCCTGATGGTCCCCTTGGGACAGAATCTGGCGCGCGCCGCGGATCGCTCGCGGGCCCAGCCTTCCGAGCTGGCGTTCCGCCTCGTCTCTTGCATTCTGGTCTGCGGACGAATGGGCGAGCACGTCTTGGTACGCATCGATGGCTTCACCGAACCAGCCACCCTTGAAGGCAACCCGCGCGAAGTACAGCTTGGCGCTGAATGGCGCGGATTCGCCGGCCGCCGCCTGCTCCAGGTGCTGCATGGCGGTTTCCTGGTCCCCCAGCGCATCCGCAGCGCGGCCGCGCATGGCGTGCAGTTCCGGAAAGTCCACATTAGTGTCGATGGCCAGGTTGGTCAGGTCCATCACTTCCTTGTGATTACCCGCCACCAGCGCGGCGCGAACGCCCAGGCGCATTGCGCGCTCAAACGCGCGCTGCGCCCGCGCACCAGCCAGCGCGTCGGGATTAAGCAGACGGTGGGCGCAGATGCGCTCGGCCGCGTCGCGCAGACGCCCTTCCTCCAGCGCCCGATTGCCTTCCTCGGCCCAGGTTGAAGACTGCGTCTGCAGCCATGCGCCGATTTCTTCGTGTTCGCTCCTGGCCAAGCCGCAAGACACGGCAAGCGTTGCCCCGGCCATGATGCAACCTCGCCACGAGGCTTCCTTGACCAGCTCCAGGATCTCGACATCCCCCAACGCGGGATGCTCCGAGGCCAGGCCCCGTAGCGCGTCGCGGTCACCAGCCAGCAGCCGATCACGCCATAGCACCGCGAAGCCGCGGCCATAACCGGGAAGCGCCGCGCGGACCTCACGGACCCAGCGGATAGCCGCTACCATATCGCCGGCAGCCTGCAGCATCGCAAGCACCGTGTCGGCCGCTTCCTCCGCCATCGCGTCCTGTGGCGCTGAGATGCGGAACAACTGCTTCCAGTTGCCCATGCTCTCGTCCACGTAGCCCAGATGGCCGGCGGATACCGCCGCGATCCGGACGATTTCCGGTGTCTCGATTTCGTCGCCCAGCAGGCTGGTCGCCAGCGCGTACGCCCGGTCATGACAGCCCAGCTTGAACTGGTTTCGCATCAGGATGTGTTCGGCCTGGGTGCCCGATGCCCGGTCGCCATCCATGCCGGCCAGCAGCGCCAGCGAACCCTCGTAATCGCCCAGTTCCTCCTGAATTCGTGAGAGCAGCAGCACGTGATCGGGCAGCTGGGGGTAGCGGCGAAGCACGTCGCGCACGCGGCACGAGGCATTACGCAGATCGCCGGCATCCCAGAGCCGTTCGATGTGCTCGGCGCTCTCGTCGGCGGAAAGCTTTGGCACCGCAGGCTGCGGGGTGGACACGCCCATTCGCGGACGCATGAAGTTCTTGTACCACTCCGAGTACAGGCGCTCGGAAAAAGCCGGGGTGTAGTGCGTCAAATCCAGCCCGCCGTCCTCCATCGCGTCGGCCTGCCCGAGCTTGTTCATCAGCGGCGTCGGATCGTAGCAAGGCACGCCGATACGCTGGGCGGCGGCGGTAACGGCAGCGATCAGTTGTGCCCGCTGTTCAATCGTCACATTGTCCGGCGTGGTGGCATTGACGTGTGTGACAAACACTAGCTTGTCCCCATCCAGCAGTTCGGCCAGCTGGCGCATTTGCTGCTCGATCTCCTCGTCCGTCTGATCGCGCTTGACGATGCGGGCGAGCAAGTCACGGTCATCCGTGCTGAGGCTATTGAATGCCGCATCCTGGTCCAGCACGGCGCGGCGCTCGGCAAGCGATTCGACGTTGGCCATGGACCAGAACTGACGGGTACGCGCCCGATCAGCGAAAAACTCGCTGAAATAGCGGACTAAATAGTTGGATTGGATGGGAAGGCCGTCGATGGTCAAGAGCTTGCGCGAAGACAGCTCGACCATATACAGGTCGGCCGGCTTGTGCGTGCCGCGACGAGCCTGCGCGCCATTAGAAGGCCGAAAGATCAGGCGCTGGACGTCTTCTGGAATATCGGCTTTGCCGAGCATGAATCGCGCCTGCTGAAGCGCTTCGGCAACCGTGTGCACGAAACCGTAGTTTCGGCCGAGTTGCAGCTTGATCGGGTAACGCCCCAGTGCATCGCGCAGCGGCGTATGGATGCGGCAGGTCCCTATCGGAGCGATGGTAAAAACAGTCATTCAGGGTCTCTCCTGTGGTGATGGATAAGAGGCGTCAGCCTAGAGAGTCCAGCACGAGAGCAGACACAAAAAAAATGCCACCCGTCGGCGAGTAAATCGACATCAAGTCGAGATACGCATGCCGCATACGGGCGGACAGATAGGTAGATCTCTCGGTAGCGGGCCAAGGCATGCTAGATGGGTCGCACAGCGAAGTTATTTCTAAAAATTTTTATTGCTGTGGAAATGAATCGGGGTAACTACCAATACACTGGGGAGCTCCCTCAAACCATTACAACTATGACAAGCATGGCAACATAAACATTTGGCCGATTGCTAACAGACGTTAAAGGTGCTAGGGCGCAGTCTTTAGCTGTATCTCTACACTTTGGTAGTAGGCTGCGAGGTCAGCCATGTCGTCGTCGCTCAGGCCGGCCGCCATGAGGTTCATCACCTCGTGCTCGCGCGCCTTGGACTTGAAATCCTTCAGCGCTTTCACCAGATACATTTCGTTCTGGCCGGCGAGATTGGGTGCGTCGGGCGCTGTTGCCATGCCCTGGGCGCCGTGGCACACGGCACACTGCATGGACTTGGCCCGACCAGCCTCGATATCCGCACTCCAGGACGGCACGGCCAGGCCGGCCAGCCCCAGAGCAAGGAAAACCGAGGCTGGGCTGATGCTACTTCCCTTCATACGCTACGCGATAAATGGCGCCCACCATGTCATCCGAGATCAGCATGGAGCCGTCAGGCAGAAACGCGACGTCGACGGGGCGACCGAGGTACTCGTTCTTGTCGCTTAACCAGCCGTCCGCAAAGATCTCCGTCTCGCCCGCCGTGCCATCTTCTTTCAAGCTCGTGAACAGGACGCGCGCGCCGATAGGTGTGGTTCTGTTCCAGGACCCGTGCTGAGCGGTAAACAAGCCATTGCGATACTTCTCGGGAAACATCTCCCCCTTGGCGAAGTGGATCCCGAGGTCAGCCGCGTGAGCGTCCGTCTCGACCTGGGGAAACACCACATCGGCGGGCGGCTCGACATCCTTGAACTCCACCGTGCGTATGTTGCCGCCTCCGTAATAGGGGAAGCCGAAATGCTGGCCGAGTTGCGGCGCGCGGTTCAGCTCTCCCGGTGGAATGTCGTCTCCCATGCCATCTACCTGGTTGTCCGAGAACCACAGCACCTTGTCCTTGGGATTGAAATCCATCCCAACCGAATTGCGAACGCCATACGCGAAGACCTCGCGGTTCTTGCCGTCGGCGTCCATCCGTATGATGCCCATCATGCCGGTCTTGTCGTAAAGCTCGAGTTTTTCCTTGGGCGGCACGTTGTATGGGTTGCCCAGGGTGACATACAGCTTGTTGTCCGGACCGATGCGGCAGGTGCGAGCACCGTGGTTGAAGCTTTCATCGTCCACCGGTATGAGTTCACCCTGTGGAACGACAATGCCTGCGGCGACGTCCGGCCCCTCATAGAAGAACTCGGCTGCCGGAAACACAAGCACGCGATTGTGCTCGACACTGTACAAGAAGCCGTCCTGGGAGAAACACAATCCGTTCGGCACTTTGAAGCTTACGGACGGCGCGAAGCGCTTCACGTCGTCTGCTACGCGGCTCTTGGTCCGGTCTGTTACCGACCAGATCTTGTTTTTTCGGGTGCCGACAAACACGACGCCTGTCGAGGGCCCGACCGCCATGTGGCGCGCGTCTGGCACAATGGCATAGAGGCTGATGGTGAACCCCTCTGGGACCTTGACGTTCGTGAGTATGCGCTTGATTGCCTCGGCACGATCGCCTGTTTGCGGGATGGACTCAATATCCAGTGAGGCGCCCGTCGTGCCCATATTCATGAGCTTTTCAATGTTGTCCGGGACCTGACCCTGACCCTGCGCGATCACACCGCTAGATAACGCGGTAAGCGCAAGTCCGACTACAACTGCTGATACACCTCTTTTAGTGCGTTGCATTGTCGTCTCCTTGATGGACTTACTGTCCCCCGCAACTGCGGAAGGCGTTTTTGATTCTACGCAGAACCGGATGAAAATCGACAGCAGCGGCGCTTGCACTTGTAACAATCCATGCCCGCCCCCTTGAAGATTCCAACTTCGTCCTTATAATTAGCACTCGAAGGGGCTGAGTGCTAACAGGCCGCCCCCCGCCTTTTTTTCTTAATCATTATTTATTGAACAGGAGTTCCTTCATGGCACTGCGTCCTTTGAATGATCGTGTGATCATCAAACGTCTGGACAACGAGCGCACTACCGCCTCGGGTATCGTCATCCCTGAAAGCGCCGCTGAAAAGCCCGACCAGGGTGAAGTTGTGGCCGTTGGCCCCGGCAAGCGCTCCGATGACGGCAAAGTGCAACCTGTCGACCTGAAAGTAGGCGACAAGGTTCTCTTCGGCAAATATGCCGGCCAAACCGTCAAGGTTGATGGCGACGAACTACTCGTCATCCGCGAGGAAGAAATCCTCGCCGTGATCCAGTAATCAGACCCGAATCTACATAAGGAATTCTACAATGGCTGCAAAACAAGTTTTATTCGGCGATGACGCACGCGTTCGCATCGTACGTGGCGTAAACATTCTCGCCAATGCTGTCAAGACAACCTTGGGCCCCAAGGGTCGCAACGTTGTGCTCGACCGCTCTTTCGGCGCACCTACCGTCACTAAAGATGGTGTATCGGTTGCCAAAGAAATCGAACTCAAAGACAAGTTCGAAAACATCGGCGCTCAGTTGGTCAAGGAAGTGGCTTCCAAGACTTCCGACAACGCTGGCGACGGCACCACCACGGCTACCGTGCTGGCCCAGTCCATCGTTGAAGAAGGCCTGAAGTACGTTGCCGCCGGCATCAACCCCATGGACCTGAAGCGCGGTATCGACAAAGCGGTTGCCGTGGCTGTGGAAGAGCTCAAGAAGCTGTCCAAGCCTTGCACTACCAGCAAGGAAATCGCCCAGGTTGGTTCCATCTCGGCCAACGCCGACTCCTCCATTGGCGAGATCATTGCCAATGCCATGGACAAGGTTGGCAAGGAAGGCGTGATTACCGTTGAAGACGGCAAGTCGCTGGATAACGAACTTGATGTCGTCGAAGGCATGCAATTCGACCGCGGCTACCTGTCGCCCTACTTCATCAACAACCCGGACAAGCAAGTTTCCGTGCTGGAAGATCCGTATGTCCTGATTTTCGACAAGAAAATCAGCAACATCCGCGACCTGCTGCCCATCCTGGAGCAAGTTGCCAAGTCCAGCCGTCCTCTGCTGATCGTTGCCGAAGACGTCGAAGGCGAAGCACTGGCCACCCTGGTTGTGAACAACATCCGCGGCATCCTGAAGACCACCGCAGTCAAGGCTCCTGGCTTTGGCGACCGTCGCAAAGCCATGCTGGAAGACATCGCCATCCTGACGGGCGGCGTGGTGATCTCCGAAGAAACCGGCATGTCGCTTGAAAAAGCCACCGTCGAAGACCTCGGCCAGGCCAAGCGCATTGAAGTTGCCAAAGAAAACACCATCATCATCGATGGCGCTGGTGACGGCAAGTCGATCGAAGCACGCGTCAAGCAAATCCGCGTTCAGATCGAAGAAGCCACTTCCGACTACGATCGCGAAAAACTGCAAGAGCGCGTTGCCAAATTGGCAGGCGGCGTTGCTGTGATTCGTGTTGGCGCTGCCACCGAAATCGAAATGAAGGAAAAGAAAGCCCGCGTCGAAGATGCTCTGCATGCTACGCGCGCCGCAGTCGAAGAAGGCATTGTTCCGGGAGGCGGTGTTGCACTGATCCGCGCCAAGGCTGCCATCGCACAACTGAAGGGCGACAACGTCGACCAGGAAGCCGGCATCAAGCTGATCCTGCGCGCTGTTGAAGCACCGCTGCGCACCATCGTTGAAAACGCCGGCGACGAAGCCAGCGTTGTGGTCAACAATGTAGCTAACGGCACCGGCAACTACGGCTACAACGCCGCTACCGGCGAGTACGGCGACCTGGTTGAACAAGGCGTGCTGGATCCCACCAAGGTTACCCGCACTGCCTTGCAAAACGCAGCGTCGGTTGCCAGCCTGTTGCTGACGACGGAAGCCGCAGTGGCTGAAATCCCAGAAGACAAGTCTGCTCCTGCCATGCCAGACATGGGTGGAATGGGCGGTATGGGTGGTATGGGCGGCTTCTAATTGCGCCTTGCTTAGCCGTAACCCGGGCGTCCGCGCCCGGGCTTGCATCGAAAGCCTCCGATTTATTCGGAGGCTTTTTTGCGTTGGCGGTCTGCACCTATAATGCATCGGTTGCGCCGCCCGGCGCGGCCTTTACCGGTACATCGATGACCACTTCGCATTCGCCCTTTAAAAGCAAGGGCGGCCTTGCCCGCCTGTTCAAAGCCCTGCGCTATTCCGCTCAAGGCCTTGCCGCCGCCTTCCGGCATGAAGCGGCGTTTCGACAAGAGCTGCTGTTGGCCGTGGTGATGACACCGATGGCATTCTGGCTTGGCCGCAACCCGATCGAAACCATGATGTTGCTTGGCACGCTGGTTCTACTGCTGATCGTAGAGCTGCTTAACTCGGCAATGGAGGCATTGGCGGATGCCATCACGCTAGAGCCTCACCCATTGGTAGGCCGGGCCAAAGACCTGGGCAGCGCAGCCGTCATGTTGACCATACTGCTGGGCGCAGCGGTCTGGGTGTGCGTGGCGCTACGCCTATAATCTGGCGTACTTTATCCATATCGTAAGCACCACATGACCTTCATTGAAAAGCTGGCCAAGGCCTGGGCAACGTCCGGTTCGATGCTGACAGTGGGCCTGGATCCCGACCCTCAACGCTTTCCCGCCGAATTGCAGGGCCACCCCGACGCCATCTTCGAGTTCTGCCGCGCCATCGTCGACGTAACCGCCCAGTACGCCTGCGCCATCAAGCCGCAGATCGCTTACTTCTCGGCCGAGCGCGCGGAAGACCAGTTGGAGGCTCTGTGTGACTACGTACGTGAACACCACCCGGACCTGCCCATTATTCTGGACGCCAAGCGCGGCGACATCGGATCGACAGCGCAGCAGTATGCGCGCGAAGCCTTCGAGCGCTATCAGGCTAACGCCGTCACGGTCAATCCCTACATGGGCTCCGACTCGATAACGCCCTACCTCGAATGGGATGACAAGGGCGTCATCATCCTGTGCCGCACATCCAATCCTGGCGGCTCCGACCTGCAGTTCATAGAGTCTGCCGACGGCACGCCGCTGTATCTGCGCGTGGCAGCGCTGGCTGCGGATCGCTGGAATGGCAACGGCCAATGCGCCTTGGTAGTAGGCGCGACGTTTCCGGAGGAAATCGCCAAGGTGCGCGCGCGGGTGGCGGACATGCCGCTGCTGATACCCGGTATCGGCGCACAAGGCGGCGACATCCCCTCCACAGTGAAGGCCGGACTGGACAGCCAAGGGACAGGCATGATGATCAACTCGTCGCGGGCGATTTTATACGCCAGCACGGGCGACGACTGGCGTGTGGCGGCAGCCCTGGCAGCGCGCCAGACGCGTGATGCCATCAACGCTGTTCGATAAGGCTTATTGCGGTCATCAGCGCATAGTCGACCGCGGCCGCGCGTATCTGAGCTCGCTCGCCCTCGAATATCCGGGTCATGGCTCGGGTTACGACGCCGTCGCCCGTGCGCTGTGCAAAGCCGAAACACACCATGCCCACGGGTTTGCCAGGCGTGCCGCCGCCGGGGCCGGCCACACCGGTCGTCGAGATGGCCACGTTGGCCGGCATAGCGGCGGTCAACACCCCGGCCGCCATCTCCATGGCGGTTTCTTCGCTGACGGCGCCAAAGCGTTCCAGCGTGTCGGCGTTGACCAGCAGGTGTTGGACCTTGGCCTCATTGCTATACGTAACGAAGCCGCGATCGAACCACTGGCTGGACCCGGGCGTGTCCGTCATGGCAGCCGCCAGCAGTCCGCCCGTGCATGATTCGGCGCAGGCGAACATCCAGCCGCGTGTAAGCAGCAATTGACCAAGCTGATGCGCCTGGGGCCACGCTTGCCTGTCCATCATGGAAACACCTCGAGTCTGACCAGAACGGCCAGCAACAGCAAGCTATATGCCGCCGCCACAATGTCGTCCCACATGACGCCAAAACCGTTCTTGAAATGCTTGTCGAAGAAACTGATGGGTGGCGGCTTTGCAATGTCGAAAAAACGGAACACGACAAACGCCACAAGCTGGGCGATCCAGGTGTCGGGCGTCAGCCACAGCACCAGCCAGAACGCAACAACTTCATCCCACACCATGCCGCCATCATCGGCCTTGCCCATTTCGCGGCCCACCCGATGACAGGTCCAGCAGCCTAACGCAAAGGCCAGCACCAACACCGCGGCGATGGCCGGGTCGGGCAGGCGCGACACCCCAACTACCCATAGCAGCCAGCCCAGCAGCGTGCCCCAGGTGCCAGGCGCCGGCCGTATCAGCCCGCTACCAAACCCAAACGAGATCACGCGCGGCAAGGAGCCAAACACCCAGGCGGCGGTCGGCTTGAAGGCGTGAGGAGTGTCGGAAAGAGGATCGGTGACTGGCATGATTCAGTGCTCTGCTGTGGCAGCGACGCTATGAAAAGTGGTCGTAGCCACGGGAAGCCAAGCTAATGGTCTGGCCGTCTGCCGACCAGACGTGCAAGCCCGCTTGCTTGACGATGCGGCCTATCCGGCTGATGGGCTGGCCAGCATCATCCGCAAGCTGTTGTATGGCCTGGCGTTTATCTGCGGCGGCGGTAAAGCAAAGCTGATAGACGTCGCCGCCGGCAAGCACCGCCTGCTGTACGGTGCCAGTGTCCAGCGCCTGTAAGGCGGGGTGTACCGGCATGGATGCAAAGTGAAGCTCGGCGCCACACTTGCTGGCTTCGAGTATGTGGCCCAGATCCTGCAGCAGCCCATCGGAAATATCGAGCGCGGCGTGAGCCAGGCCAGGCAACTTCTGCGCGAATTGCCAAGGCGGCTGGGGTCGATCGAGTGTGGGGCGGGTGGCTGCCAGCAGCGACTGGTCCATGGGCAATGTACCGTTCAGGAGCTGCAAGGCAATATCCGGCGCACCCAAGGCCCCCGTTACCCAGATATCGTCATCGACCATCGCCGCATCGCGGCGCAAGGCTTGCCGGGCATCGACCTGCCCCATGACGGTTACGCTGATCACAATGCCGGAGATACTGCGGGTGGTATCGCCGCCCACCAGCGGACAGCCGGCGCTGTCAGCGAGCGCATGAAAGCCCGACGCGAACTGCTCCAGCCAGTCGGCATCCACAGCGGGTAGCGACAAGCCCAGCAGACAGCCCAACGGCTGCGCACCCATGGCCGCCAGGTCGGACAGATTGACGGCCAGGGCCTTGTGTCCCAGAGCTTGTGGCTGCGCATCCGCGAAAAAATGACGGCCTTCGATCAACAGATCGGTGCTGGTGGCCAGATGCCGGCCGCCGGCCAAGGGCAACAGGGCGCAATCGTCGCCCACGCCCAGGTATCCTGACGGCGCGGGCCGAGAAAAATATCGTGCGATGAGGTCGAACTCGTTGTCCAACGGGTTTGGCCTAGCGGCGAGGGGCCGCCTGAACCTCGGCCGGGCGGACATCGGCCGCCATTTTGTCGAGCACGCCATTTACAAACTTAAAGCCGTCAGTGCCGCCAAAGGATTTGGCCAGCTCGACCGCTTCGTTGATGGCAACCTTATACGGCACTTCGAGGTGGTGTATGAGCTCGAAACTGCCGATCAGCAAAATGCCGTGCTCGATAGGAGAAAGTTCTTCCAGCGGGCGGTCGACATAAGGCATGAAGCGCTCGCGCAGTGCCGGCGCTTCACGAAGGACACCGTGCAACAGGGTTTTGAACCATGTGGCATCGGCTTCGCGGAACTCGTCGTCGTCCCGGATATGCGCATCGATCTCGCCGGCGTCCTGCAAGCCGGCATCGCCACGCAACAGCCAGGCGTAAACCCCTTGGAGCGCAAACTCGCGCGCCCGCCGCCGCGCGCTGCGGCTATTGCCGCGAGCCGCAGCGCCGGCAGGCGCTGTCCGTGTGCTATTTGTCGTCAAGATCGTCGTCCTCGTCCTCGTCGCCCTCATCGTCGTCGTCGAAGTCGTCATCGTCTTCGGTTTCGGGCTCGAGAGCAGCAACGAGGTTGGCCATTTCGACGGCGCTGCGTGCGCAGTCGCGCCCTTTTTCTTCGGCGCGCTCTTGTGCTTGCTCTTCGGTGTCAGTGGTAAGCACGCCATTGGCGACGGGAATGCCGGTTTCCAGCGACACTCGGCTGATGGACGACGCACTTTCGTTGCTGACGATTTCGAAGTGGTAGGTTTCACCGCGAATGACCGCGCCCAGCGCGATCAGCGCGTCGAACTCGAAAGTTTCGGCCATTTGGGCCAAGGTGACGCCCAGTTCGAGCGCACCAGGCACTGACACCACCATGACGTCACGTTCGTCCACGCCCAATACAGCCAGTTCGGCCAGGCAGGACTCGAGTTCGGTTGTGCCGATCTCTTCGTTGAAACGAGACCGTACGATCCCGATATGGAGGCCTTCCCCATTCAGGTCGGGCGTCAAAGTGTAAGGGTTCATAGTCATGAGTTCCAGTTAGGGTGTGGCTTGCGGTTCACTATCGTAACCCGTTATCGTCAATGAAAACCCCGCCATGCTGGGCATTTTTCGGGGACGCGCCAGCAAGCGGGCCTTGCCTACGTTCAGATCACGCATGATCTGCGCCCCAATACCGTAGGTACGCAAGCCATAACGGCTTTCGCGATCCAATTGAGCCGTTTCGGTAGCCTGCTCGTGGTTCCAGGCTTCGAACTGGCTGAACAGCAGTTCGGTTGAGCCTTGGCAATTAAGCAAGATCATGAGCCCCGAAGGGGCGGCCACAATGGCCTTGAGCGCGTTGGCCACGCTCCAGCTATGGGTGGTGGCGCCTTCGAACAGTACATCCAGCATGCTGGTCGGCTCGTGAACGCGCACCAGCGTTTCGACCTCGGGAGTGATATTGCCATGGGTCAGCGCCAGATGGAGCGCGCCCGAGGCCAGATCACGGTAGGCCACGGCATGAAGGTCGCCCCAGGGCGTGCGCACGTCGCGGGCAGCCAGGCGCTCGACCATGGACTCATGTTCGCTACGGTACTGGATGAGGTCGGCGATCGTGCCTATTTTCAGTCCGTGCTCGCGGGCAAAGACCTTGAGGTCGGGCAGGCGGGCCATCGAGCCGTCCGGTTTCAGGATCTCGCAAATGACCGCAGCAGGCGTCAGGCCTGCCAGCGCCGTCAGGTCGCAACCGGCTTCGGTATGCCCGGCACGCACCAGCACACCGCCGCGCACCGCTTGTACTGGGAAAATATGGCCAGGCTGCACCAGATCGGCCGGCGTGGCGTCGCGCGCGACGGCTGTCTGAATGGTACGCGCCCGGTCGGCCGCTGAAATGCCGGTGTCCACGCCTTGGGCGGCCTCGATGGACATCGTGAAGTTGGTGCCGAAGCGCGTGCCATTGCGGCTGGCCATCAATGGCAGGTCCAGTTGACGGCACCGCTCTTCGGTAAGGGTAAGGCACACCAGCCCGCGGGCATGCGTGACCATGAAGTTAATGGCTTCGGGGGTGACGAACTCGGCCGCCATGACCAGGTCGCCCTCGTTTTCGCGATCTTCTTCGTCGACCAATATAACCAGTCGGCCCGCGCGAAGCTCGGCAATAATTTCGGGGACGGGCGATATCTCGAAAGACGGCGCGTCGTCCACTTCAACAACGGAAGGCTTGCTCATGACATGTAGACTCAGTAAAAGATTGCCCCATTTTAACGCTTGCACAAAGGCGGGTAAGATCTGCGCTACAACTCCCTTCAATAGATGGCATGACAGTAAAAAAACCCGCGTCTGGCGTTCATGATGGTCGACGCAGCATCCAGTCGGTGGAAACCGGCTTTCCGCTATTGGCGGCACTGGTGGACGCCGCCGTTGCGCTTAACCTGCGCGACCTGGCAGCACGTGCCGGCATGACTTCCGCCAAGGCCCATCCCTATCTGGTCAGCTTCACCCGTGTCGGCCTGGTGCAGCAGGACGCCATCACCGGCAAGTACGAGCTGGGGCCCTTCGCCCTGCAGATGGGGCTGGTAAGCCTGCAACTGCTCGAGCCCGTGCGCGTTGCGCTTCCCCATGTGAATCAGTTGGCCGACCAAATAGGCCACACACTGGCGATCGCCGTACTGGGATCGCACGGCCCCACCATGATCCATATCACGCAGGCGAGCTACCCGGTGCATGTCAACATGCGTAATGGCACCGTGATGTCCATGCTGCATACCGCTACCGGCCATGTCTTCGCCGCCTGGCTGCCGCCAAAAATCGCTCGACACTATATAGAGCGTCAGATTGGCGACGAAGCCGTGGTAACCAGCATCAGCCCCTTGCTGCCCAGCCCACAGGCGCTGGATGCGCTCAAGGCGGAAACGCGACGGACGGGCATGGCGCGCGCCTTGGGCAACCCCTTGCCCGGTATCGACGCGCTGTCGGTGCCCGTGTTTGATCACTCCGGAAATATCGCGCTGGCGCTGACCAGCCTGGGGCCAAGCTCGCTGTTCGATGCGTCCGAGAACGGGCCGATTGCAAGCGCGCTGCTTGAATGCGCGGCCACCATTTCGCACCAGCTGGGGCACTCTGTAATTAAGCGGGAACGCCGTTTGCCATAGGGAAATACGGCAATTCTCTTATCTATCATATTCCTATATGATTGACGCCTAAACAATTAGAAACACCACCCGGAGACAGACCATGAAGCCATCACGCATGCTCCTGCTAGGCGCATTTACTGCCATTTTTGGCCTGGCGCAATCAGCCGTGGCCCAAGATAGCTGCCCCAACCGCGGCGACCTTGACACCATGTATTGCGACGCCAACAACGATCTGGTTGCCGATACCCCTACCGATCCGGCCAAGCTCAACACCCCATCAACCGTCGTTTTCACCTATACGCCGGTGGAAGACCCCGCCGTTTACGCCGAGATCTTCTCGCCGTTTACCAAGCACTTGTCTCAGTGCATAGATCGCAAGGTCGTGTTCTATCAAGTCCAAAGCAACGCGGCCGAAATCGAAGCCATGCGCTCCAACCGCCTGCATGTCGGCGGCTTTTCCACAGGCCCCACCAACTTCGCGGTCAACCTGGCGGGCGCAGTACCTTTCGCGGTCAAGGGCGATGCCAGCGGCTTCCAGGGCTACAACCTTATTCTCATCGTCAAGAAAGACAGCCCTTTCAAGAGCCTTGGCGACCTGAAGGGCAAGAAAGTTGCGCATACCTCGCCGTCGTCCAACTCGGGCAACATGGCACCTATTGCGCTCTTTCCCAAGGAAGGCCTGGTACCGGGCACCGATTACGAGTTCCTGTATTCCGGCAAGCATGACCAATCCATCATGGGCGTGAATTCCGGCGACTACGATGCCGCCGCCGTTGCCTCCGACGTGTTCTATCGCATGGCCGAACGCAAGCAAGTCAATGCCGACGACTTCCGCATCCTTTACACCAGCGAAAAGTTCCCAACGTCCTCGTTCGCCTATGCCTACGACCTCGAGCCGACGTTCCGCGACAAGATGCTCAAGTGCTTCTACGACTATCGCTTCCCGGACGAAATGAAAGAAGCCTTCGACGGGGCCGACCGCTTCTACCCCATCACTTACAAGAAAGACTGGGCCATCGTGCGTGATGTCGCCAAGGCGGGCGGCGAAAGCTTCACCCGTTCGGCATACGACGAAGCCGCCAAGAAGGCGAAGTGAGGCAGTATGGGGGCAACACTGCATATCGCCGGACTCGCCAAGGAATACAAGGCCAACACGCCCGTCCTGAAAGACATCAGCCTGGACATCTCCAATGAGGGCCTGACGGCCGTCATTGGGCCCTCGGGCACCGGCAAAAGCACGTTGTTGCGCTGTATCAACCGGCTTATCGAGCCCACTGCGGGCGCCATCATCCTCCAAGACGATGGCACCCGTATCGATCTTGCCAAAGTGCGCGGCGCCGCCTTGCGCCAGGCGCGCCGGCGTATCGGGATGGTCTTCCAGGAATACAACCTGGTCGAGCGCCTGACCGTCATGGAAAACCTGCTTACCGGGCGGCTGGGCTACGTTTCCGCGTTCAACGCTTGGCGGCGGCGCTTCGAAGCGGCCGACATCGAATACGCATTCGATCTCCTCGACACCGTCGGCCTGTCAGGCTTTGCCAACCAGCGGGCCGATGCGCTTTCCGGGGGCCAACGCCAACGCGTGGGTATTGCCCGGGCACTGATGCAGCGACCACAATTGCTGCTGGCGGACGAGCCCACCTCTTCGCTGGATCCCAAAACGTCTGTCGAAATCATGGAACTGCTGATCGAACAAGGCGACGCCTTCCATATCCCTGTCATCGTCAACATCCACGACGTCGAGCTGGCCAAACGCTATGCATCCCGCATCATCGGCATGTCGGGCGGCACCATCGTCTACGACGGTCCCCCGGCCGAGCTTTCCAACGACATGCTCCAGCAAATTTACGGGGGTCAGTCTTGGCTGCAGTAGGCCACACCGCAGAACGCAGCAGCAAACCCTTCGCGCTGTCCACGCGGGCCAAACTGGGCCTGGTTCTTGTGGTGGCCTACGCCCTGTTTGCCTCAACGCAGCTGGGTTTCTCGTGGGAACGCTTCGAGGCCGGCATGGGCCACGGCGCCAGGTTCCTGTCGCGCATGTTTCCACCCAGCCTCGAACGGCTGGACGTGCTGTGGAAAGGCATCGCCGAAAGCCTGGAGATCGCCGTGCTGTCCACCACGCTGGGCATACTGCTGGCCTTGCCCATCAGCCTGCTGGGCGCTCGTAATTTGATGCCGGTATGGGCCTCCTGGCCTGCGCGCGCCATCGTCTCGCTTTGCCGCTCCCTGCACCCGGTCATCGTGGCCATCCTGTTCGTCAAGGCCGTGGGCTTCGGCGCATTGGCGGGGGTATTGGCGCTTACGGTCGCCTCCATCGGCTTCATCGGCAAGCTGTTTACCGAATCCATCGAAGAGATCTCCCTCAAGCAGGTCGAAGCCGTGCGCGCAACGGGAGCATCCTTCGCCAATGTCATTATCTTTGCCGTCATGCCGCAGGTCTTTGCGCGTTTCGTGGGCTTCTCCACCTATCAGCTTGACTCCAACCTGCGCAACTCCACCATGGTCGGCATCGTGGGCGCAGGCGGCATCGGGGGCACCTTGTTCTCGGCCTTCCAGCGCTTCGACTACGATTTCGTCTGCACCATTTTGCTGACCATCATCGCGATCATCATGCTGGGCGAGTTGCTGGCCGGCGTCGTACGGTCCATTTTGCTGGACAACGTCAGCCCCATGGCCTTGTTCAGGAAAAAAGTTCATAAATCCAGCGTGCCGGCCCCGATCGAGGACGACGCATGAACGACGCCACGCAAACCGCCGGGCCTGCCCCACGTCAGTGGCTGCGATACACCGCCGGGCAGCGTCTGCTGCGCTTTGCGCTGTACCTGATTTTCGTGCTGGCTATTGTGCAGTCGCTGCGCAGCATCGATGTCATTCCCGAGTTCCTCTACGACGCCCCCACACAGATGGCCGACCTGCTGCATCGCATGTGGCCAGTCTCGTGGCAGAGCTTCCCGGGCACCATACAGCGCGCGCTCATTGAAACACTGCACATGGCCACGCTGGGCACCATACTGGCGGTCATCATGGCCGTACCGGTGGGCCTGGCTGCGGCCAACAACCTGGTACCGAACAAGACCATCAATTTCCTGGCGCGGCTTATCCTGGTTTCCAGCCGCTCCATTAACTCACTGGTCTGGGCCTTGCTGTTTATTGCCATTTTCGGCCCTGGGGCCCTGGCTGGCACAATTGCCATCGCGTTCCGCTCTATCGGCTTCATCGGCAAACTGCTGGGCGAGGCCATCGAAGACGCGCAACCGGGGCCTATCGAAGCACTAATCGCCACCGGCGCCCGTACCGGGTCCATCATCGGCTATGGCTATTGGCCGCAAATACGCCCGGCGTTCTGGTCTATTGTGTTGCTGCGCTGGGACATCAATGTGCGCGAATCAGCCGTGCTGGGCCTGGTCGGCGCCGGCGGCATCGGCATGGCGCTGAACAGCGCCATGGACCTATTCCAATGGGACAAGGTCGCCCTGATACTGGTCCTGATCTTCAGCATCGTGGTGGTCGCTGAGGTTCTCATTACGCGGGCGCGCAAAAGCCTGCTTTAAAAAGGCCGCGCCGCACTGGCGACACGGCTTGCATGATTGTGCAGCTGCTTAATCGCCCAGCAATGCCGCCGCGAACTCGCGCGCCACAAAGGGCTGCAAGTCGTGCAAGCCTTCGCCCACACCTATCCAGTACACCGGCACGGGCCGCACGCCCTGGCTGCCGGCTGCTACCGCGGCCAGCGTACCGCCCTTGGCCGTGCCATCCAGCTTGGTGACAACCAGACCGGTCAGGTTGATGGCTGCATCGAAAGCTCGGATTTGCGCAATGGCGTTCTGTCCCGTGTTGCCGTCGATAACCAGCAGCACCTCGTGGGGCGCCGCGCCATCGGCTTTGCCAATGACCCGCTTGATCTTCTTGAGCTCTTCCATCAGATGCAACTGCGTAGGAAGGCGTCCGGCCGTGTCTATCATGACCACGCCGGCCTCTCGCGCACGTCCGGCATTGACAGCGTCAAAGGCCACAGCAGCGGGATCGCCACCCTCTTGCGCAATCACCGTTACGTTATTGCGCGCACCCCATTCCATCAGTTGTTCGCGCGCAGCGGCGCGGAAGGTGTCTCCGGCCGCAAGCAATACCCGCGTGCCCTGCGCCTGGAAGTGATAAGCCAGCTTGCCGATAGAGGTGGTCTTGCCCGCGCCGTTGACGCCGGCAATCATCACAACCATGGGGGCCACGGTACCCAAGGGGAAAGGCTTCTCGAGCGGCGCCAAGTGCTCGGCCAGGATGTCGCGCAAGGCGGTTTTGACCTGGGCGGCGTCGTCTAGCCGCTCTTTGCGTACACGGGCGCGTAGCGCCGTCAGCAGTTTCTCTGTAGCCTCCATGCCGGCATCAGCCATGATCAGGGCTGTCTCGAGCTCTTCGAACAAGGCCTCGTCGACCTTCACGCCCACGAACAGGCCGCCGATATTCTGGCCGGTGCGCGACAAGCCTTTTTTCAGGCGCGTCAGCCACGACCCCTTCTCTTTCTCGACCGTAGCGGCTTCAGGCACGGCTTGCGGCTGGGTTTCCGGCATCGCGACCGGGACGGCAGTGGGCGCCCCAGGCACCGTCTGAACCTCCGCCACGGGCATCTCTTGCTGAAGTGTCTCTGGCTCAAGCGTGCCGGGATCAATAGCGTCGGGCTCCGGCTGTGCCGGCGGTTGTGTCTCAGGCGACGGACCTTTGGCTTCCGGCGGCGCCTTTCTTTTAAAAATACTGAACATACGTTTTACACTACCCGATAGAGTTGGAATCCAACACAACAAATTCCTGGTCGCACATGAAGAAGCATGCAGTACGTATTGTAGGCGGTGATTACCGCAAAACCCCCATACCCGTCGTCGACGCCCCAGGGCTGCGGCCAACACCGGACCGCGTGCGCGAGACCCTGTTTAATTGGCTGTCGCACTTCTGGTCAGGCGACTTCAGCAAGAAACGGGTACTGGACCTGTTCGCAGGAACCGGTGCGCTGGGGTTCGAGGCCGCCTCGCGCGGGGTGGCTCACGTCCAGATGGTCGAGACCCACCCAGCAGCCGTGGCGGGCCTGCGCAATTTGCGCAGCAAGCTCAAGGCGAACAATGTTCGCATCCATGCGGGTGATGCCAGCACGGTGCTGCAGCGTGTGGAGCCTGCCAGTTTCGATCTGGTGATGCTGGACCCGCCCTTCGACCAGGCATGGGTGGACAAGCTCTGGCAGAAGGTAGGAGCGGTACTTGCCCCGGATGGCCTGTTGTATATTGAAGCCGAAACGGCTGTTGTTCCGCCCGAGGCATTCGAAATTTTGCGGCAATCGCGAGCCGGCAGTGTGCACTTTCAGCTGCTAGCATTTGCTGCGGCGCAAAAAACAGTCAATAATCCCGAATCAATCTGAAATCGCATGACGACCGGGCGCTGGCCCGGCACTGCCAACCGGCGCTCAACCTCTTGGAAACTTCGGAATTTGCATGATTACTGCAGTCTATCCCGGAACATTCGACCCGCTGACCCGCGGCCATGAAGACCTGGTTCGCCGCGCTGCTGGTTTGTTCGACCGTGTGGTGGTGGGGGTCGCCCACAGCCGCAACAAAAGCCCCTTCTTTTCCGTGGCGGAACGCGTGGAAATTGCACGCGAAGTGCTGGGCCATTATCCCAATGTCGAGGTCAAGAGCTTTGCCGGCCTGCTGAAGGACTTCGTCCGCGAGCAAGAGGGCCGTGTCATCGTGCGCGGGCTGCGAGCCGTATCTGATTTCGAATACGAATTCCAGATGGCCGGCATGAACCGCCACCTGCTGCCCGAAGTCGAAACCTTGTTCATGACACCATCGGACCAATACCAGTTTATTTCGGGCACCATCGTGCGCGAAATTGCCATACTGGGCGGCGACGTCAGCAAGTTCGTGTTTCCTTCGGTCGAGCGCTGGTTACATAGCAAGGCTAAAACCCGCCGCGACGAACAAGATCACGAAGAACAAGGGTAATGCGGCCCGCCGCAGCTGACTGAACTACACTAGGCAAGGCGAACTGCACCGCGCAGGGCGCCTGGTCTTTTTTATCAGTTAGCTTTTGCAGGAATCAATCATGGCGCTGCGTATTACCGACGAATGCATCAACTGCGATGTCTGCGAGCCGCAATGCCCCAACCACGCCATCACCATGGGGCTGGAGATCTATGAGATCGAGCCTTCCTTGTGCACCGAGTGCGTGGGGCATTTCGACGAACCGCAATGCCAGGTCGTCTGTCCGGTCGAATGCATCGTCTTCGATCTGGACCACGAGGAAGACCACGACATGCTGTTGGCCAAGTACCAGCACATTACGGCAACGACTTAAGGGCCCCGCCCCAGCCTTACAGCGCGGGCCACAGCACCCTGCCTGCTTCGGGATGCACCTTGACCAGCCGGCATGGCTGCTCAAGGAACTTCGCGAACCAGGCCGCCGCCAAATCGCCTTCGTCGACCACATCGACACTTTGGCTGCCCACTTTGGCAACACCACGTACGCTATCGTCGTCCTCGATGACGTCCAGTGGAATATCCAGGCGCAACATGCCGGGCGCGCGCAGGACCAGATATCCCAGGTTCACTTCCACCGCAACCTCGGAAAGTCGGGGGCATTTGCCGGTGCCCAGCCAATTGGACGCAGCGTCTACAACCAGCCAACGCTTGTCATAGCCTGCCGCTGAAGGTTTGGCCGTGCCGCCGCATCCGGCAATGGGAAAATACAAAGGTGTAGTCATTGTCCTAGTAATCCTTTTAAGGCCTCGCCTATGCTTTTTACGGGGTCCACGGGTTTTTTAGGCGGCTCCTGGCCGGGTGCCGGCGCGAGCTCGGCAGGCGGCTTGCCGATCTGGCTGGAGAGCAGGTCCAGCAGGCCGCCTTGCACCGCCTCTTTTACCGCCTTGCTGCCCACCTCTTTCCACTGAACCTGGTAGCCTAAATGATCAAAGGGACCGGATACCCGTACTGGCACCGTGACGTTGCGCAACTCGGCCAAACCAGCGTTGTCGCGCGCGGCGCGATCGCCTGCCACTTTGATATTGAGCATCACATCCAGTTGATCGTTAACCAGATCCACCGACGCCGGCGTACCTTGGGTTACGCGAAGCACGGGTGCGACGAGATTCAGCTTCTTGACGGTGCCTTGACCATGGTCGAAGGCCATATCGACATCCAGCGCGCTGAATGGCGTGCGCCTGTCGATGTCAAAGCGAGTGACCAGATCGGGCAGTTGCCCGCTGAACATATTGCGCACGACAGCGTTGACCTCGCGTAGCGTCTGCGCCACGTCTATGCCACGAATTGCGCCATCACGGATCTTGCCTTGCACGGTGCCAGTCAGGCCCGCTTCCAATGCCGGTACGGTATCGCCCTGGCTGGCCAGCTTAAGGTTGATCGTCCCCCGGCCCTCCAGACGGCGTTCGCGGGCAGCCGCCTGCAAGAAAGGCGCGAGCGATACATTGGTCAAAGCCAAGTCGCCCGTGAAGGCGTTCTGTGCATCGGCTGTAAGCGTACCGGCCAACTGCCCTTCGTAGAGATCAGCCTTGATGCCGCTGATGGTCAGCTTGCCGTCCGCCGCCAATACGTTGGCCGCGAATTTCTTGGCTTCGAGATCTTGCACCTTCAGTTCCCCGATGGCTATCTCGCCGTGGACGTCGGCGGACTGCAGGAAGGACAGGTTGACCGTCTGGGCGGCCTTGTCCGGCGCAGCGGGCGGCGCAGTCTCTTTCGGGGCCGGCGCAGGGGGTTTCTCTTGGACGTCCTTTGCCGCGGGCGGTGCTGCTGCCGGCGGCGCAGGCGGCGGGAACAAGGTGTTGAAATCAAGCCGATCTGCTGCCAGGGTGAACTTGACCTTGGGGTCTTTCAGTTGTGTTGCGTTGACGCGGAAGTCGAGCCGGCTGCCGCTTAGCACCGCATTGATTTCACTAACCAGTTGATCTTGAACCAGGTCGGCCTGCAGGCTGCCAATAAACGGAAACTGGAAACTGCCGCCAGGCAGCGCCGCATCTTCGATCCGGATATCGCCTTTCATGGCGGACAAGCCGCCTTTCTCTTCAAAGACGTCCCACACCGCCGGTGAAGTCATGTTTACCTGCACCAATCGCGCGTTCTCTTTCAGGCCCGCATCGATAGTGAGCTGCTCGAAAGTCAGCTTGCTGGCGTTTCCGCCTATGCCTTTCATGCCCAGGGCCACTGCAAGCACGTCGTTACCTTCACCGAACTTGATGGTGCCGGATATAGGCTCGCCTTGGGCGGCATCGGGAGAAATCGCCAGGCTGGGAGCGTCGAAAGCAATATCAAACGGCTTATCGGGCAGCTTGCCGCGGGCACGATAGGCCAGCTTCTCTACCTTTAGCTGTGCCTGGCTGCGATCCATCTTCAGTTGCGGCACGGTCAGACCGATGTCCAGCCCCTCGATGGGGGTGTCGCCGCCGACGTCTCCTTGTACGATCAACTCCAGCCCACTGGCACTGACCATTTCGCTGTACGCGCTGTACGCCAGATTGCCGCGCAAGCTGACAGCCCGTGCTTGCAAGGGACCCAGCATGCCGGCAACCGTCAGGTTGAGCCTTTGGGCCGAATACATCTGCTCATCGGGATTGAACTTGACGATGGCCTGAGCGTCGATATTGGCGTCGGCAACGGGGAAGTCCCCCATCAACTTGCCCTTGAGCGCCACATCGAAGGCCTGGTTGACGGTCATGCGTCCTGTATTGACATCCAGCTTTACCACGCGAGCCGACGAGCCCGTTATGTTGTCGTAGAGGTGGATCTCGCCATTCTTGAGATCGAGCCCGGCAATATCAATCTGTAGTTCCGCGCCGTCGTCCGATCCGGTTTTGCCGGGCTCGGACAGTGCGTCAGTGTCTTGCGGCACCGGCTGTGCCTGAGCCGATGAAACCGGCTTGAGGTTGGGCAGAGATACCGCAGCCAGCGGCGGGGCCAGAACTTCCAGCCCGGCTGAGCGCCGCTCGATGAGATCGCGGAAATTGAACTGGCCATGCTGATCACGCGTGACCCATGCCTTGAAGCCGGTAACAGCCACATGGTCAATGACCAGCCGATTGAACATCAAGGGCCAGATCGCGACCGCAAAGCGAGCGCTATCGACAGACGCAAACGTATCAGAACTGTTCCGGTTGGACAGCGACACGTTCTCGACGGACAAGCCTATACGAGGAAACAGCGACAGCTCGATCTCGCCCTTGATGGAGAGCGTACGCTGGTACCGATCGAAGACAACTTCCTCGAGCTTGCTTTTATAGGCGTTGGGGTCGAACGTCAGGAGGAATATTGCGATACCAACCAGCGCAACGATGACCACCACGACGAGACTGAACAGCACCCGTTTCAACCAAACTTTCATTTCCAGCCTCTAAAACCACGGGCGAACCCTAAGCCACATGCGGCATTCGGAATGCTAACCCATGATAACGGGACGATCAGGGACCCGCGCCGCCTTTTTACGCACGCAATCGCGAAAATTGCGGGGGTTGGCAGCACGATCCTGATTTTATTACTATGGGCAATATAGAAATTGATCAAACATCGCTAGACAGATGGTACAACCCAGTACGATGTATATATGATCGCAGAATCAGCCCACCCATAACTTACAAGACGACACATGAAATTCGAAACCCTCGCCATCCATGCCGGCTACAAGCCCGACCCGACGACCAAATCCGTTGCAGTGCCCATTTACCAGACCACGTCTTACGCCTTCGATAGCACCCAGCATGGCGCCGATTTGTTCGACCTTAAAGTGCCGGGCAACATCTATACACGCATCATGAACCCCACGAACGCCGTGCTGGAAGAGCGCGTTGCCGCCCTGGAAGGTGGCGTTGCCGCCTTGGCTGTGGCTTCGGGCATGTCTGCCATTACGTACGCGATTCAGGCCATTGCACAGGCCGGTGACAACATTGTATCGGTCGCCAAGCTATATGGCGGCACTTACAACCTGTTCGCGCATACCTTTCCGCGCCAGGGCATCACCGTAAAGTTTGCACCGCATAACGACGTTGCCGCCCTGGAAGCCCTGATTGACGAAAATACCAAGGCTGTCTTCTGCGAAACCATCGGCAACCCAGCCGGCAACATCGTCGATATCCAGGCCTTCGCCGACGCAGCTCACCGTCATGGCGTTCCGCTTATTGTAGACAACACGGTGGCCTCGCCGGCACTGTGCCGCCCAATAGACTACGGCGCGGACATCGTTGTGCACGCCCTGACCAAATACATGGGCGGTCACGGCACCACTATTGCAGGCGCGATTGTCGATTCGGGCAAGTTTCCCTGGGCCGAAAACAAGAAACGCTTCCCGATGCTGAACGAGCCAGATCCGTCCTACCATGGCGTGGTCTACACCGAAGCCTTCGGCCCGGCCGCTTTCATTGGCCGCTGCCGCGTCGTACCGCTGCGCAATACCGGCGCTGCACTGTCGCCCTTCAATGCCTTCCTGATATTGCAAGGCATCGAAACGCTGTCGCTGCGCATGGAACGCCATACCGAAAACGCCATGAAGGTTGCCCAGTATCTGAAGCAGCACCCGCAAGTATCGTGGGTGCAATATGCCGGCCTGGAAGACCATCCCGAGCATGCCCTGGCCAAAAAGTATGTGGGCGGCAAACCCGCCAGCATCCTGTCCTTCGGCGTCAAGGGCGGCAGCGCTGCCGGCGCGCGCTTCATCGATGCCTTGCAACTGATTTTGCGCCTGGTCAATATAGGCGATGCAAAATCGCTGGCCTGCCACCCCGCTTCCACCACACACCGTCAGCTTAGTCCCGAAGAGCTGGCCGCCGCCGGCGTGGGCGAAGATATGGTCCGGCTTAGCGTGGGCCTGGAGCATATTGACGACATCCTGGCCGACCTGGAACAGGCTCTTCGAGTATAGTAGCTTCAAAAGTAGCATCAAAAGAAACCACAACCTAGCGGAAGAGACTACATGCATATTGGAATCCCACGTGAAAGCGCGGCGGGCGAGACGCGCGTGGCCGCAACCCCAGAGACGGTAAAGAAATTCGTCGCGGCCAAGCATTCCGTCGTCGTAGAACGCGGCGCGGGATCCCAAGCACATTTTCTCGACGAAGCCTACGAGCAGGCCGGCGCCACACTGGCCGACAGCCCGCAGGCGCTGGGCGCCGACATCGTGCTGAAGGTCCGCTCGCCCGACTCGCAAGAACGGCAGCACATGAAGCAAGGCGCGCTGCTTATCGGCATGCTCGACCCGTTCAACGCGCCGGGCATCGCCGAACTGGCCAGCGCCGGCCTGACCGCCTTTGCGCTCGAAGCCGCCCCGCGCATTACCCGCGCACAAAGCCTGGACGTGCTCTCTTCCCAAGCGAACCTGGCCGGCTACAAGGCAGTGCTGCTTGCTGCCAACCAGTATGGGCGACTCTTTCCCATGATGATGACGGCGGCGGGCACCCTGAAGGCCGCACGTGTCGTGGTATTGGGCGCCGGTGTGGCGGGTCTGCAGGCTATCGCCACCGCCAAGCGTCTGGGCGCCGTGGTCGAGGCCTCGGACGTGCGTCCCGCAGCCAAAGAGCAAATCGAATCCCTGGGCGCAAAGTTTATCGACGTACCGTTTGAAACCGACGAAGAGCGCGACATCGCGCAAGGCGTCGGCGGCTATGCGCGTCCGATGCCTGCTGCCTGGATGGCACGCCAGGCAGCCTTGGTGGCAGAGCGCTGCAAGCAGGCCGACATCGTGATCAGTACAGCGCTGATACCCGGTCGACCGGCCCCCGAGCTCATCAGTGCCGAGACCGTCCAGGGCATGAAGCCCGGTTCGGTCATTGTCGATCTCGCGGTCGAGCGCGGCGGCAACTGTCCGCTTTCAGAAAAAGACCAGATTGTGCAAAAGCACGGCGTCTGGCTCGTTGGCTACAGCAACCTTCCGGCCCTGGTGGCACACGATGCATCCGCGCTTTACGCACGCAACGTGCTCGATTTCATGAAATTGATCGCCAACAACGAAGGCGAACTCGCCATCCAAGAAGAAGATGAAATCATCGTCGCCTGCATGGTTTGCAAGGACGGTAAGGTACTAAGGAGCGCCTGATGGAAGCCGTAAGTCCAACCCTGATCAACGTCATTATTTTCGTGTTGGCCGTCTACGTCGGCTTTCATGTCGTCTGGAACGTCACGCCGGCGCTGCACACGCCGCTCATGGCCGTCACCAACGCCATCTCGGCCATTGTCATCGTAGGCGCCATGCTGGCCGCCGCCCTGACTGAGGGCAGCCTGGCCCGCTACATGGGCGTATTCGCCGTGGCACTGGCCGGGGTGAATGTCTTTGGCGGCTTCCTGGTCACCCGGCGCATGCTCGAGATGTTCAAGAAAAAAGACAAGAAGCCCAAAGCAGGAGGCCAGGCATGATCTCCCACGACCTGGTCACACTGTTTTATTTGATTGCCTCGGTCTGTTTCATACAGGCGCTTAAAGGGCTGTCGCACCCCACCACATCGCGGCGCGGCAACGCCTACGGCATGGTGGGCATGGCCATCGCCGTACTGACCACAGCTGCGCTTATCGTCAGCCTGGCCAAGGACGGCGCCGCCGGCATCGGTTTGGGCTGGGTGCTGCTGGGTCTGCTGGTGGGCGGAACAGTCGGCACCATCATGGCCAAGCGGGTCGAAATGACCAAAATGCCCGAACTGGTGGCTTTCATGCACAGCATGATTGGTCTGGCGGCCGTCGCCATTGCGGTAGCCGTGGTGGCCGAGCCGCAAGCCTTCGGGATCGTCATACCGGGCGACCCCATCCCTGTGGGCAACCGGCTTGAACTCTTTATCGGCACCTTCGTCGGCGCCATTACGTTCTCGGGCTCTGTCATCGCTTTCGGCAAGCTCTCGGGCAAGTATAAGTTCCGCCTGTTCCAGGGCGCGCCCGTTGTCTTCCCGGGCCAGCACATGGTCAACCTGGCGCTGGCGATTGCCATGCTGGCATGCGGCTTCTGGTTCATGGGCACACAAGAATGGCTGCCCTTCATCATCATGACGGCGTTGGCCTTCGTGCTTGGCGTGCTTATCATCATCCCGATTGGCGGCGCCGACATGCCCGTGGTCGTCTCGATGCTTAACAGCTATTCCGGATGGGCAGCAGCCGGTATCGGCTTTTCGCTGAACAACCCCATGCTGATCATTGCCGGCTCGCTGGTCGGCTCGTCCGGCGCCATCTTGTCATACATCATGTGCAAGGCCATGAACCGGTCGTTCTTTAACGTGATCCTTGGCGGATTCGGCGCGGAACCCGGCACAGCGGCCTCGGGCGACCAGGCGGCGCGCAACGTCAAGTCGGGTAGCCCCGACGACGCGGCCTTCCTCATGAGCAATGCCGAGACCGTCACCATCGTGCCTGGCTACGGTCTGGCCGTGGCCCGTGCCCAGCACGCCCTGAAAGAATTGGCGGAAAAACTGACCGAAAAAGGCGTTACCGTCAAATACGCCATCCACCCTGTTGCCGGCCGCATGCCGGGCCACATGAACGTGCTCCTGGCCGAGGCAGAAGTGCCCTACGACCAGGTCTTCGAGATGGACGATATCAACAGCGAGTTCTCGCAGACGGACGTGGTGCTGGTGCTGGGCGCCAACGACGTGGTCAACCCGGCCGCGAAGAACGACCCGCAATCGCCCATCGCGGGCATGCCCATCCTGGAGGCCTACAAGGCACGCACGGTCATCGTCAACAAGCGCTCAATGGCCGCCGGCTACGCCGGCCTGGACAACGAGTTGTTTTATATGGACAAGACCATGATGGTGTTTGGCGATGCCAAGAAAGTAATTGAAGACATGGTCAAGGCAGTCGAATAACCGAGAGTTCATTATGTCTACCGCTAGTACCGAAGTTGAATCCGCCGAGCAATATACAGTTTCCTCGCCAGAGGAAATAAGGCGGTTGCTTCAGTCGGTACAAGCACAGAATTTGCCCGTGCGCGCTTATGTCGTCAGCCGCCGCGCCCCCTTGGTTACAACGATACTCCGCATCGAAGACGATACCGACTCCATCGTCATTGACGGTACGCCCGACAACGGCCTGGCCGCCGACCTTATCGCCGAAGAGAATATCCGCTTCGAGACCGTCCTGGACCACATCCATCTGCGATTCTCGTCTGCGTACGCGCGGTCGTGCCTGATGGACAAACGCAGCGCCTTCCGGCTACCGATCCCCGACGAAATCGGTTTGCAGCGACGCGAGTTCTATCGTGTCGAGGTGCCAGTTACGAACGCGCCGCAGTGCAATTTTCAGCTTAGAATTTCCAAGGACGAGGTCGTGCTTAACGTGAAAGATATCAGCGTAGGCGGCATTTGCGTCATTGATGACAAGAACGTGCTCAGGCAGGTACCAGGCGCTGTTTATGAAAACTGCGAGATCGACCTTCCCGAGCACGGTGAGATCGTTGCCAATTTGCGTGTCGTCCGCTCTGTCGTTCAAGAGCTTGACAACGACAGGCGCCGTCGGCTGGTAGGCCTGGCATTCATGGATTTGCCCAACCGCATGCAAATGCTGGTGCAGAGCTACATCGGGATGGTCGAGCGCAAACTAAACGCCAAACGCCGCGGCTTCGAGTGATCCGCCGCGCCGACAAACAATTTGCTCGACGCAATCAAGCAACGTATTAATAGCTGGCATCATCAATGACATATAAACCGGTTAGACTAGCGGCGACTGTTCCGGCTGCCATCTCAATGGCACCGCCCTCTTACCCGGTATTACATTAATGTCTATCGCCACAACGCCGTCCATGGACGATCACGAAGACCGCTACACCGTGACGTCACGGCTTGAAATTCAATCACTTTTGCGCTCGGTGCAGCGAAAGAACTCCTTGCTGCGGATGCATGTCAAGGGCCGCTTGGTTGCAATCATAACGACCATCCTCGAGATCGACACGGCTACCAACTCGCTGATTGTGGACAACTCTTCCGATGAAGAGTTCAATCGCCGCATCACCACTGCAGGAACCGTGTGCTTCGAGACGTATCTCGACAAGATACGGATAGACTTTTCAACTGATGAGATCCATAACTGCGTACAGGATGGCCGGCCCGCGTTGCGCCTGGCAATTCCCACAACGCTGACACGAGTCCAGCGCCGTGATTCCTATCGGGTCGAAACGCCCGTCACTGACATGCCGCGCTGCACTTTCACCATCGACACGGCAGACGGACCAGCTCGTACCACTCTAGACGTCATGGACATAAGCGCCGGCGGAATCTGTGTGGTCGACAACATGCACCGACTGGACAACGCGAAAGGCGCCACCTACCCCGAATGCAAGCTGAACCTGCCCGAGTTCGGCGACGTTATCGCCACCCTACGTGTGACGCGCTCACTTGACGACGTCGGTGCCAATAATAAAGAGCGCCGGCTACTGGGCTGCAAGTTCGTTTCGTTATCGAACCCAATGCAGATGCAGGTACACAGCTGTATCGACATGGTCGAGCGCAAGCTGAACGCCAAACGCCGCGGCTTCGAGTAACACCATGGATGCCGACTTCTGGCTAGAGCGCTGGCGCGACGGGCGCACACACTTTCATCAAAACCGCATTACGCCGTTACTGCAGAAGTACTGGCCTACGCTGGCGCTACCCGCCGACGCCAAGGTGTTCGTGCCGTTGTGCGGCAAGTCGCTCGATATGCTGTGGATCGCCGAGCAAGGTCATTATGTGCTGGGTAGCGAACTATCGCAGTTGGCCGTAGAGCAGTTCTTTGACGAGAACAAACTACGTCCGACTACCCATGACAGCGCCGCAGGGCGACACTACACCGCCGGCAACATCGAGATCATTTGCGGCGACATCTTCGATCTGGACGCTGCAACGCTGGCCGGCTGCATGGGCGCCTACGATCGGGCTGCACTGGTTGCCCTGCCGCAAGACATGCGTCAACGCTATGTGGACCATGTCTATGCGCAGCTTGCTCCAAAATACCGGGGCCTGCTGCTGACTCTGGACTACGAACAAGAGCAAATGGACGGCCCGCCCTTTGCCGTGGGCGACGCGCAAGTGCAATCCCTGTATGCGCAGCACACCGATGCCAGCCTTATAGACCGGCGCGGCATCCTGGACAAAGAGCCAAAGTTCGCCGAACGCGGCCTGACGCGACTCGACACGTTGGTGTACATCCTTAGCCGCCGAACGTAAGTGGCGTTACCATCCTGATATGACCCAAGCCATACGCCTGACTCAGTACAGCCACGGGGCCGGCTGCGGCTGCAAGATATCGCCCAGCGTGCTCGACACCATCCTGGCCGGCAGCGGCGCGCAGAATCTTGATCCGCGCTTGTGGGTCGGCAACGCATCGCGCGACGATGCAGCAGTCTACGGCATCGATGACGAGCGCGGCGTCGTGTCGACGACCGACTTCTTCATGCCCATTGTTGACGACCCCTACGATTTCGGACGCATCGCCGCCACCAATGCCATCAGCGACATCTACGCCATGGGTGGCGACCCCTTGATGGCCATTGCCATACTGGGCTGGCCGGTCAGTATCCTGGCGCCGGAGATTGCACGCGAGGTAATACGTGGCGGACGCGCCGCCTGCGACTTGGCCGGCATCGCGCTGGCCGGCGGACATTCCATCGACGCACCTGAGCCTATTTTCGGCCTGGCCGTTACTGGCATCCTCGACAAGCGTCACCTGAAACGCAACGATACGGCTACCGTGGGCTGCTTGCTTTATCTGACCAAGCCGCTGGGCATAGGCATACTCACTACTGCCGAGAAGCGTGGCACGCTACGCCCCGAAGATGTTGGCGTCGCGCGTGACTGGATGTGCAAGCCCAACTCTGCGGGCAGCCGGTTTGGCAAGCTTGCAGGCGTAAGGGCCATGACCGACGTAACCGGCTTTGGCCTGCTTGGCCACCTGACAGAAATGGCGGATGGCAGCGGCTTGACGGCCCACATCAAGTACGATGCGGTTCCCCGCCTGGACGGTGTGGATTTCTACCTTGGTGCAGGCTGCGTTCCCGGCGGCACCTTGCGCAACTTCGAGAGCTACGGCGCGCGCATCGCCCCGCTGCCCGATACACAAAAATTACTGTTGTGCGATCCGCAAACCAGCGGCGGTTTGCTGGTTGCCGTCGAGCCCGCAGGCCAGGACGCCTTTCTGAAGGCGGCGGCGGAACTGGGTCTGCAGTTAAGCGCCATCGGCCAATTGCACCCCCGCCAGGAGTACGCGGTACAGGTTCTGTAATGCGCCCGGACAGCAGCGACTACGCAAGCATCTTTATCGACGACCTGCCCCTGATGGACGTCAGGGCTCCTGTCGAGTTCGCCAAGGGAGCCTTTCCGCAAGCCTTGAACCTGCCCTTGATGAACGACGGCGAGCGTCAGCAAGTGGGCGCCTGCTATAAGCAACGCGGCCAGCAAGCAGCAATTGCGCTGGGCCATGAGCTGGTGCGCGGCGCCATCAAGGCACAGCGCGTCCAGGCCTGGGCCGAATTTGCACAAGCCCATCCCGACGGCTATCTGTATTGCTTTCGTGGCGGCCTGCGCTCGCAGATCACTCAACAATGGCTGGACGAGGCAGGCGTTCCCTACCCCCGCATCGTCGGTGGCTACAAGGCCATGCGCGGGTTTTTGATCCAGACGCTGGAGGTCGCCATTGCCCAGTGCGATTTCATTTTGGTGGGCGGGCTGACAGGCAGCGGCAAGACGGAACTGCTTGCCGAACTGGACAATGCCATTGACCTGGAAGGCCACGCCAACCATCGCGGCTCCAGCTTTGGCAAGCACGCCACGCCGCAACCTTGCCAGATAAATTTCGAGAACAGCCTGGCCATCGATCTGCTGAAAAAGCGACACCAGGGCCTGGCATACTTTGCGCTGGAAGAGGAAAGCCGCAGCATCGGAAGCTGCTTTTTGCCCTTACCCTTGCAGTCGGCCATGCCGGGCTACCCCATGGTGTGGCTGGAAGATGATCTGGACGGACGCGTAAATCGCATCTTGCGCGACTACGTGGTCGATCTTTGTGCCGAGTACGTCGCCATACAGGGCGAGCCCGCAGGCTTCCTGGCCTATGCGGATAGGCTGCGATTAAGTCTGGCCGGCATCTCGCGGCGGCTGGGCGGCGCCCGCCACCAAAGGTTGGCGTCCATCATGGACGAAGCGCTTGCCACACAACAAAATACTGGTGCCGTCGAGGGTCACCGCGACTGGATACGCGCGCTGCTGACTGAATACTACGACCCGATGTATGCCTTCCAGAAGGAAGGCAAAGGCGAGCGAATATTGTTCAGCGGCCGATATGACGAGGTGCTGGCGTACTTGAAGGCAACGATGTCGCAGCGTCGGCATCCTGCAGGAAAGTCTCGAGTACCTGCGTAAGCCAATTTAAAATGCCTTGCACACGTGGTGGAACCTGCCGCCGGTGGGGGTACAGCAGCGTGACCGGCATGGCGGCCGCAGTCAGGTCCGGCATTACCGACACGAGCTGCCCGGCATCTATCAGGTGTTGCGCACCGACCAGTGGCGCCTGCACCATGCCCAGGCCCGCCAGGCATGCTGCCTGAGCGGCATCGGTGCCATTGACCACAATGGCGCTACGCATGGGATGCAGACGCCGCTGCGTGCCTTCCAGATATTCCCAACCAGCGCCTTGCGTGCCAAGTTTGGCCGCATAATGCACGATGCGATGCTGGTCCAGATCGGCCAGCGTCGTCGGCGTGCCGTAGACCGCCAGATACGCAGGGCTGGCAAGATTGCACATCTGCATCGCGCCGACCGGACGAGCCACCAACTCGGTGTCACGCAGAAACCCGACCCGCAGTACACAATCAAACCCTTCATGTATGAGGTCCACTTGATGGTCAGTGGTACTGATGCCCAGCTCCAGCGCGGGGTTCTCCGCCAGGAACTCCGGCAACCTCGGGATGATCAGTCGCCGGGCCAGTGCGGTTGGCAGGTCGATGCGCAGGCGTCCACGCAAACCACTTTTGACGGGCTGGAACATGGCCTGCAAGTTCTCGGCATCTTCGATCAAAGCCTTGCAGCGCCCAAGAAATTGTTCGCCGTCAGCGGTAAGTCGCACCTGACGTGTGGTCCGCTGCAGCAATCGCGTGCCCACCTGCATCTCAAGCTTTTGCACCGCTGCCGAAACGCGGCCTTTGGCCAGGCCCAACTGGTCGGCCGTCTGCGTAAAGCTGCCAAGTTCTGCGACGCGAACGAAGATGCGTAGTGCTGTTAAATCCATGGGCAATTAAACCAAGCAAAGTCTGCCAGCGGCAAGCCCAAATTGAACCGGGACTGTCACACGGACGCAATACACCGTCCCTACACTGAAAACGTTTTCATCGTTCTCTCGTCCCCTTCGTTTTTATTTGGAGATCCACATGTCTATCGTAAAACGCGTCGCTCAAGCCGGCTTGCTGGCCCTGAGCCTGGCGGCCGGCAACGTCATGGCGCAGACTGCAATTTGCTACAACTGCCCGACCGAGTGGGCGGATTGGGGCACGCAATTGCGCGCCATCAAAGACAAGACGGGGGTGACCATACCGCCCGACAACAAGAACTCGGGCCAGTCGCTGGCCCAGTTGGTTGCCGAGAAGGCCAACCCTGTCGCCGATATGGTCTATGTAGGCATCTCGTTTGCCGCCCAGGCGCAGAAGGAAGGCGTGGTTGCGCCATACAAGCCCGCAGCCTGGGATGATATTCCGGCTGACTTGAAAGACCCTGATGGTCATTGGTTCGCCATCCACTCTGGCACCTTGGGCTTCATGGTCAATGTCGATGCTCTCGAGGGCAAGCCGATTCCAGCGTCATGGGCCGACCTGTTGAAGCCTGAGTACAAGGGCCTGGTTGGTTTTCTGGATCCGTCATCGGCATTCGTTGGCTACGTCGGCGCGGTTGCTGCCAACGTAGCGTTGGGCGGCTCGCTGGACAACTTCGAACCTGGCATCAAATACTTTACCGAACTGAAAGCCAACGAACCCATCGTCCCCAAGCAAACTTCTTATGCGCGTTTGCTGTCCGGTGAAATCGCCATCCTTCTGGACTACGACTTCAACGCCTATCGCGCCAAGCACAAGGACAAGGCCAATGTCGAGTTCGTGATCCCTCAGGAAGGGACAGTGGCTGTGCCCTATGTGATGAGCCTGGTTGCCAATGCGCCACATCCGGACAACGCCAAGAAGGCATTGGACTTTGTCTTGTCTGACGAAGGCCAGGCCATCTGGGCCCGTGCGTTCCTGCGGCCAATACGCGCTAGCGCGATGCCGAAAGATGTCGAGGCCTTGTTCCTGCCGGCGACCGATTACGCGCGTGTCAAAACTATCGACTACGCACACATGGCCGACGTGCAGCGCGGTTTCGTTGATCGCTATCTGAAAGAAGTGCAGTAGATTCCCCATTACCCTTAGCCAAGAGAGTCAATATGTTTGCTTTGAACAATCGGCGCGGGGTAATGCTGGCGTGTCTGGCACCGGCGGCAGCCTTCTTCTTCGCCTTCTGGCTGCTGCCCTTCGCGCGCCTGATTACGCTACCCGCAGAACAAGGCTGGTCGGCCTACTTCGATATCCTGACCGAGCGACGATACGTGGCCAGCATGTTCAATACCCTGGTCCTTTCCATAATCGTCACGGTCGCGACGCTGGTCATTGGCGCTG
>JADKLW010000037.1_pt1 | contig 94095 bp, 92 predicted proteins | sample 8641881 | NCBI WGS metagenome assembly JADKLW01 (sample SAMN16272185, study PRJNA661076) | feces metagenome | isolation source: fecal sample from diarrhoea affected cattle B | host: Bos taurus | place: South Africa: Lokaleng Village, Mahikeng | collected 2019-09
CCAGGACGCCACCACCGGCAAAGTGCTGATGGTGGCCTGGATGAATGCCGAGGCGCTGGACGAAACGGTTGCCACCGGTCAAGCAGTGTATTGGTCACGTTCGCGTCAGCGCCTGTGGCGCAAGGGGGAAGAGTCCGGTCACGTGCAGGTTGTGCACGAAATCCGCCTCGATTGCGACGGCGATGTCGTCCTGCTGAAGGTCAAGCAAGAGGGCAACATCGCCTGTCACACCGGTCGTGCCAGCTGCTTTTACCGGCGGCTGGACGGCACGTCCAGCAAAGCCACCTGGGCAGCCGTCGACCCCATACTGAAAGACCCCGAGCTCATCTACAAATGACAGACACTGCAACGGTGCTTGCCCGTCTGGCAGACACCCTGGAATCACGCCTGCCCGCCAACGGAGGCGACCCCGCCGCTTCGTACACCGCCAAGCTGTTATCGCGTGGCCCCGATGCTTTCCTGAAGAAAATCGGCGAAGAAGCCACCGAGTTGGTCATGGCGGCAAAAGACAACGCCCCCGATCGCATCGTGGCCGAAACCGCCGACTTATGGTTCCACTGCCTGGTGGCCCTGGCACACTATGGGTTGCGTCCCGAGCAGGTGCTGCAAGAGCTCGCGCGCCGCGAAGGTATATCAGGGCTGGCTGAAAAAGCCAGCCGGCCCGACAACTGACCTTGGAAAACTTATGAGTGATAATTGCCTGTTTTGCAAAATCGCCAGAGGCGAAATTCCGTCCAAGAGGGTTTACGAGGACGAAGAATTTTTTGCTTTTCACGACATAAACCCTGCCGCTCCCGTACACTTGCTGTTAATTCCAAAACACCATGTCGTGTCTTTGCACGACGTGGTACCGGAAGACGCCGGCTGGTTGGGTAGAATGTTGACCCTGGCGCCCAAGCTTGCAGCCGAGAACGGCTGCACGCCGGGGCCAGACGGCGGCTTCAGGGTAGTAGCCAATACCGGCACAGAAGGCGGGCAAGAAATCGCCCACCTTCATTTACATATTATCGGGGGCCCGCGCCCCTGGGCAAAACGTGCGGCTCCAGCCGCCTGAACGGAGACTTGTATTATGGGTAGCTTCAGCATTTGGCATTGGCTTATTGTTTTGGTCATTGTCGCCTTGGTGTTCGGCACCAAAAAACTGCGCAACATGGGCGAAGACCTGGGCGGAGCGGTAAAAGGCTTCAAGAAAGGCATGAAAGACGCCAACGAAGACAAAACGCCTGAAGCCGTCACCACAGAACGCGTTCAAAGCGACAACGACACGATAGACGTGCAGGCCAAAGAAAAAACCGACGTGAATCCCTAAGCTATGTTTGACGTCAGCTTTAGCGAGCTTATGCTGATCGGCGTGATTGCGCTGATCGTCATCGGCCCAGAACGTCTGCCCAAGGTCGCCCGTACGATCGGCCACCTGGTCGGCCGTGCGCAGCGTTACGTCAGCGACGTTAAAACGGATATTCAGCGCGAGGTCGACCTGGATGACCTGAATGCGCTGAAGAACCAAATGGATGACGCAGCCAAGTCGGTCAAGCTTTCCCTGAAAGACGCCACCGGCGACTTGCGCAAACCACTGGACGAAGCTCAACAAGCCTTGAACGAAGCATCCGCCTCGGTCGAGTCACTGGTCGAGACAGCGCGCTCCGAAACCACAGCAAGCACGTCGACAACGCCCGCCGTATCAGTGAGCACCGACGCTGGCGCCATAACAAAAGCAGAAACAAAAACAGAGACGCCGACGTGACACAGGAAGCTTCCCAGGACACCTTCATATCGCATTTGGTCGAGCTGCGAACTCGGCTGATGCGCGCGGTTATCGCCGTGGTGGGCGTCTTCATCGTGCTGGCGATCTACCCTGGCCCCTCTGCAATATACGATGTGCTCGCGCAGCCCATGCTGGCCTCGCTGCCAACAGGCACGCGCATGATCGCCACGGGCGTCATTACGCCGTTTATGGTGCCCATCAAGGTAACCCTGCTGGCCTCATTCGTGGTGGCCTTGCCGGTGGTGCTGTACCAAGCCTGGGCCTTTATCGCGCCCGGCCTGTACCGACACGAACAGCGCCTGGCACTACCACTGATCGCATCCAGCACGCTGCTGTTCCTGCTGGGCATGGCGTTTTGTTATTTCGTGGTGTTCCGGACGGTTTTCCACTTTATTGCGGGCTTCGCACCCGAGTCGATCACACCGGCACCGGATATCGAAGCTTACGTAAGCTTCGTGATGACGATGTTCATTGCTTTCGGGGTTACGTTTGAAGTGCCGATCGCGGTGATTCTGCTGGTGAAGAGCGGTGTCGTCACCGTACAGAAGCTGCGCTCGGCGCGCGGCTATGTAATCGTGGGCGCCTTTGTGATCGCTGCAGTCGTGACGCCGCCTGATGTGGTCAGCCAGTTCATGCTGGCAGTGCCCTTATGTTTGTTGTTTGAACTGGGGGTGCTGGTGGCCAGTGCACTGAAGAAGCGGGAGGCGTTGGATGATACAGAGAAGGACGCTGACGATGATGCTGAGGTCGCTGCGCGGAATGAGTGATCGGTCGTAGTTGCGTGAGGCTGTATCCGCAAAGCTGCCTTACTGCGTACTTTACGACTGCAGAATGGCTCGGAAGGTTTGATTGCTGTTAACAAGCAGGCTGGGGTGGTGCAAGGCCATTCTGGCTTGATGCCCTGCGATCCCGGCTGAAGCCGGGATTTCCCGTTTAGCGGTCCCGTGCCGGGGGACGGGCGCGAACTTGAAAAAAACAGTCCCCCGGACTGTTTTTCCCTTCGGACAGCGCGCCCTCTTAGGCCCCCGTCCCGAAACCGCTAACCGGCGCGGCATAAGCGCCAGAATGGCCTTGCACCACCCCTGCCGGTATGGATTGACTCACTATTCTTTCGAGTCGCAAGGGTGGGCTGTGGCGTGACGTACGCGCAGGTCGTCAGTGCAGCTCGCGTGGTGGCCGCTACGATTAACTGATACGTCGCTCTGATACACCGCTTCCGAATCGCAAGATGGGTTGCAGTCGTACGCTTCAATATTGCCGCATCCAAGACATCCAAAGCCAAATCACGAAGACCGCCCCATCGCGGATATGCTCATAACGCCAAGGTCTGGGGCGGGTGGGGCTGATTGGGCGTTTTAGGGCACGCCGGTGTCTGTGTCATGACGGGGAGGCAAGCCCGCGGCTGTTGGAGCAACGCGGGTGTCGGGGCACTGCCCCGACGTTGCGACTTCCGCGGGCGCCCCGTCATGGCGCAGACGCCGGGAAGTTACGGCGCAGCCGGAACCGTGACCGTCTAGCCCAATCAGCCCCACCCGCCCCAGGCCGGTTTAGAACCCCTAAGCCACGCATTGAAAAACGTCATAGCAGAAGAAAAAAACTAAGGCTTCCGAATCCGCGGCCGAGTCCCAATCTGAACTTCAATATCCCGCTTCTTCCCATCCCGCAATATCGTCAACGTCGCCTCTCCCCTCGGCGGCAAAGGCGCGATTTGCGTCAAGAAACCTATCGAATCCACCACAGGCTCCCCATCCAGGGCCAAAATAATATCCCCGACCCGGATGCCGGCCCGCCAGGCTGGCCCGTTGCGTAGAACGCTGGCGATAATCACGCCGTCCGTCTGCTTCAGGTGAAACGCCCGGGCCAGATCTGGCGTGATGTCCTGGGGCTCTATGCCCAACCAACCGCGTGTCACCGTCCCGGTCTGGATAATCTGCTCCAGGATCTGGTGCGCCGCCTGCGCCGGGATCGCGAACCCTATGCCCAGCGAGCCGCCGGTTTCCGAATAAATTGCGGTATTGATGCCGACCAGCCGACCGCTGGTGTCTATCAATGCTCCGCCGGAGTTGCCCGGGTTGATTGCCGCATCCGTCTGGATGAAGTTTTCATAGATGTTGATGCCCAGACGATTGCGCCCCAGCGCCGAAACGATCCCCATCGTCGTGGTCTGCCCCACACCGAACGGATTGCCGATGGCAAGCACCACGTCTCCCACCTGCACCTTATGTTCGCCATTGAAGGAAATCGGCTGCAGGTTGGGCAGCGGAATCTTCAGTACGGCCAAGTCGCTTTCGGGGTCTGCACCGACCAGCTCAGCCGAGGTCTCCCGGCCATCGCTCAAGGCCACCGCTATGGTGTCGGCCGCCTCGATCACATGGTAGTTGGTCAAGATGTAGCCATCGCCGCGTACGATCACGCCCGAGCCCAGGCTGGTCGATTCCTTGCGGCGACTGAATCCCGGGATGTCGCGAAACAACCTTTCCAGCTCCGGGTCTGGCGGCAGCGGAATCAGCGGTACATTGATATGCTTGCTGGTATAGATGTTCACCACGGAGGGCGTGGCCTGGGCCACAGCGGCGGCATACGACACCTGGCCCACCGGCGCCGTTGCGCCGGGTGCAGGTGCAGACGGTTTTGCAGGCGGCGTAGGCGCGGAACTCATCCAATCGGGGCGCAAGGTTGCCACGATAAACAGGACGCCCAGGCAAACCGTTACCGTTTGGGCAAATAGCAACCACAATCGACGCATAAGGCAATAAGGGAAAAAACAAGCAATGAATCAAGTTTCTACACGAGAACTCGCGGGCTGGCTTAATGCGACCTTGCAAACGCAACGCTTCAAGGATTATTGCCCCAACGGACTGCAAGTTGAAGGCAAAGCCACGGTCAGCCACATTATTACCGGAGTTACTGCGTCGCAGGCGTTACTGGACGCCGCCGTACAGGCCAATGCCGACGCCATTCTGGTGCACCACGGCTGGTTTTGGAAGAACGAAAGCGCCGTGGTGCGCGGGCCAAAACGTAAGCGCCTGGCCACGGTGCTGGCCCATGATATCAACCTATTCGCCTACCACCTGCCGCTAGATGCACACCCAACACTCGGCAACAACGCGCAACTGGGCCGTTTGCTCGGTTTGGTACCCGACCTTGACGAGGCCGGGCAAGCTCGGACCTGCGGTCCGGACGGGCTGGTATGGCTGGGCCGCTGCCAGCCCGCCACGACGCTGGGCGAACTCAGTCACAGAATTTGCAATGCCTTACAACGCCAACCCTTGATTGTCGGGAATGCACAACAAAAAATCGAGACTATCGCTTGGTGTACCGGCGGCGCCCAGAGCATGCTGCAGGCTGCGGTCGACGCCGGCGCGGACGCCTACATTACTGGCGAAGCGTCGGAACCGACCTTCCACCTGGCGCAAGAAACCGGCACCGCCTTCCTGGGCGCGGGGCACCATGCCACCGAGCGCTACGGCGTACAGGCATTGGGTCGGGCCATCGCTGACGAATTCGGCATACGCGTAGACTTCGTCGATATCGACAACCCGATCTAAGCGCTTACTTCCTTTGCAGCAGGTCGCGAATCTCGGTCAATAGCGCAACATCAGCGGGTGGCGGAGCCTCCGCCTGCACCACTTCCTGTTGCCGGGCCACCCGCACACGTGCCGCATTAATGGCCTTGACCAGGCAAAACACCACGAAGGCCAGCAGTATGAAGTTGATCAGTACTGTAAGGAAACTTCCCCACGACAGCACGACTGCCCCCGCCTTGGTCAAGGCGTCGTAGGTTTCGGGCCCGGCGTAGTCTGCCGGCGCGCGCAACACCCAGAATTGATTGGTGAAATCGACCTCGCCTCCAACAATAAAGGCAACGATGGGCATGATGATGTCTTTGACCAATGAGTCGATGATCTTGCTGAATGCGGCGCCGATAATAACGCCCACTGCCAGGTCTATCATGTTGCCTTTTACGGCGAACTCTTGAAATTCCTGGAGGAAACCTCGTGCTTTGCTCATGTTGTCTTTCCTTAGCCGTTACACCCGCAACCGGGCTAACGCTATAATACGCGGTTGAAAAGACACTACATAGCCAAAAACAGTAAATTGGTATGCCCTGCCCGGGCATGAAAAGGATACAAGAATGAGTCAGATTACGACACAGCTCGACGATTCCGGCGCGGTTGACCCCACGCTACCGCCCGATCCTTCGCGCCGTTTCTGGGTTGCTTCAGCCTGTGCAGTCGGTGGCGTTGCCGGTGTGGCCACCGCAGTTCCGTTTGTCAGTTCCTTTGCCCCCTCCGAGAAGGCGCGGGCAGCCGGTGCACCGGTCGAGGTTGATGTGTCCAATATTGCTCCGGGCCAGATGATCACCGTCGAATGGCGCGGCAAGCCCGTATGGATCATGCACCGTACGCCCGAACAGCTCGAACACCTGGGTGACAACGACGCTGAACTTGCCGACCCCGATTCGCAGCGCCCGGGCTACACCCCCGAATATGCAGTTAACGAATACCGGTCGCGCAAGCCCGAGCTCTTCGTCTGTGTGGGTATCTGCACACACTTGGGTTGCTCGCCTTCACCGGCATTCACGCCTGGGCCTCAGCCCGGGTTGCCCTCCGACTGGGAAGGCGGTTTTTTCTGCCCTTGCCACGGCTCCTACTTCGATTTGGCCGGCCGCGTTTTCAAGAACAAACCCGCGCCCGACAACCTCGAAGTTCCGCCTTATGTGTTCTCGGCCGATGGTACGCGCATCACCATTGGCGTCGACGAAAACAACAAGGCCTGATACGTTAAAAGGCGTCCGCGAACGCCTTGCGAACAGAATCCGTTATACGCCGTAAAGATAGATAAGGAGCCGTTTCATGGCTGGCGACAAAACCGTCGAGACGACAGGACTTTTAGGCTGGATAGATAGGCGTTTTCCGCTTACTACCATGTTCAAAGAGCACATGTCGGAATACTATGCCCCCAAGAATTTCAATTTTTGGTATTTCTTTGGGTCGTTGGCAATGCTGGTCTTGGTCATTCAGATCGTCACCGGCATTTTCCTGGTCATGAGCTATAAGCCCGACGCCAAGCTTGCATTCGAATCTGTCGAATACATCATGCGCGAAGTGCCATGGGGCTGGCTCATCCGCTACATGCACTCCACCGGCGCCTCCATGTTCTTCGTGGTTGTGTACCTGCACATGCTGCGCGGACTGTTCTACGGTTCGTACCGCAAGCCACGCGAGCTGGTCTGGATCTTCGGCGTTGCGATCTTCCTGTGCCTGATGGCTGAAGCCTTCTTCGGCTACCTGCTGCCATGGGGCCAGATGTCGTACTGGGGCGCTCAGGTCATTGTCAATCTGTTCGCGGCCATCCCCTTCATCGGCCCGGAGCTCGCTATCTGGATTCGCGGCGACTACGTCGTATCAGACGCCACACTGAACCGCTTCTTCGCTTTCCACGTCATTGCCATTCCGTTGGTGCTGATAGGCCTGGTGGTCGCCCACATCATTGCATTGCATGAAGTGGGCTCCAACAACCCGGACGGCGTTGAAATAAAGCAAGGCCCCAAAGACCGCTACGGTCGCCCCCTGGACGGCATCCCCTTCCACCCGTATTACTCGGTGCACGACATCGTGGGTGTGGCGGGCTTCCTGATCATCTTCGCGGCGATCATGTTCTTTGCCCCCGAAATGGGCGGGTACTTCCTGGAATACAACAACTTCATCCCGGCTGACGCCCTGAAGACACCACCGCACATTGCGCCGGTGTGGTACTTCACGCCGTTTTATTCCATGCTGCGTGCCACCACGGCCGACTTCACCTGGGTACTGGTTGCCGGGGCCGTCATCGCCGCTGCCGCCTTGTTCCTGAAGGGCAACCTGAAGGGCATCATGCGCATCGCCGTACCGGTCGTCCTGCTGGTTGTAGCCGTACTGTTCCGCGCCATCGACGCCAAGTTCTGGGGTGTGGTCGCCATGGGCGGCGCTGTGGTCATCCTGTTCTTCCTGCCATGGCTCGACTATTCGCCAGTCAAGTCCATCCGCTACCGCCCTACCTGGCACAAGTATCTGTACGGTATTTTCATCGTCAACTTCCTGGTGTTGGGCTACCTCGGTACGCAGGCACCCAACCCGACGTTCAACCTCATGAGCCAAATCGGTACCGTGATCTATCTGGGCTTCTTTTTCCTGATGCCCGTCTGGAGCCGTCTGGGCACGTTCAAGCAAGTGCCCGACCGCGTCACGTTTCAAGCTCATTAAGGCAACCAACACGTTACGGAATGATCATGATTAAAAAGTTGCTAGGTACCATTGCTCTATCACTGGTCTGCGCGGTTTCAGTCGCTGCAGAAGGTGGGTACAGGCTAGACCACGCACCCGACCGCATCAACGATATGTCTTCCCTGCAAAACGGGGCCAAGCTCTTCGTCAACTACTGTCTGGGCTGTCATAGCGCCAACTCGATGCGCTATAACAAGCTCACCGACATTGGCCTGACTGACGAGCAGATCAAGAAAAACCTGCTGTTCACGACAGACAAGATCGGCGACCTCATGCGTATCGCCATGACACCAGAAGATGCCAAGCGCTGGTTTGGCGCGCCGCCCCCCGATTTGTCGGTGATCGCTCGCGCCAAGTCCACCACCATGGGTCCATCGGGTGTCGACTACGTCTATACCTTCCTGCGCACCTTCTACCGCGACACCTCCAAGGTCACCGGTTGGGACAACCTGGTGTTCCCAAGCGTGGGCATGCCCCACGTAATGTGGGAGCTCCAGGGCCCGCGTTCGCTGCAAAAGGTCACCATCCATGAAGCCGCCCAGGCGGACGGCAGCATGCAATGGGAGCGCACAACCGCAAGCTACGACGCCCAAGGTTTCTCTGAGGTCAAGAGCGAAGTGCTCAAGGACTACACGGGCGCCGCCATCAGCGAGGCCGTGTTCACCGCCGAGAACCCGCGCCAGGCGGCTGCCTTCGACCAAGACGTCGCCGACATCAGCAACTTCCTGGGCTGGATGGCCGAACCCATGCAACGCGAACGACGCCAGTTGGGTGTCTGGGTTCTGCTGTTCCTGTCCATCTTCTTTGTCGTCGCCTGGCGCCTGAACGCTGCCTACTGGAAAAACGTCAAGTAAGCCCGCCAAACCGGTAGCGCGGGCATGCGCTGCATCAAGGACCCCCTACCGGTCACGAAATAGGCGTATGCTGATACGCCTATTTCCCTATTCGGAACCCCACTTCGGTGGGTGTTCTTGTTCTTCATTCTACGATTGGAATCCGCGACATGATGGTGCTCTATTCTGGAACGACCTGCCCGTTCTCCCAACGCTGCCGCTTTGTGCTGTTCGAAAAAGGCATGGACTTCGAGATCCGTGACATCGACCTGTACAACAAGCCAGAAGACATTGCTGTCATGAACCCCTATGGTCAAGTGCCCATTCTGGTTGAGCGTGACCTGGTGCTGTACGAGTCCAACATCATCAACGAATACATCGACGAGCGCTTTCCGCATCCCCAATTGATGCCGGCTGATCCCGTCATGCGCGCCCGCACCCGGCTGTTCTTGTACAACTTCGAGAAAGAACTGTTCGTCCACGTCTCGGTATTGGAAGACCGCAGCTCTACGGATACCAAAGCGCAAGATTTCGCGCGCCAAAATATCCGCGACCGTCTTGCACAACTTGCCCCGCTGCTGTTAAAAAACAAGTACATGCTCGGCGAAGAGTTCTCCATGCTGGACGTGGCGGTTGCACCGCTGCTATGGCGCCTGGATCACTACGGCATCGAGCTGCCCAAGAACGCTGCCCCGATCCAGAAATACGCCGAACGCATCTTTTCGCGCCCGGCTTACATCGAAGCGCTGACCCCGTCGGAAAAGGTGATGCGCCGCTAAGACTATGCAAGAGTCATCAACGAAGCCTTACCTCATCCGAGCGCTGCACGAGTGGTGCACGGATAACGGCTATACGCCGCATATCGTAGTCACTGTGGACGCCAACACCATCGTGCCGCCAGCGCATATACACGACGGGCAGATCACGCTGAATATCGGCACGCTGGCAACCAACCGGCTAACCCTGGGCAACGACTATATCGAATTCCAAACCCGCTTCGGCGGGGTTACCGAGCAGATTTTTGTTCCCGTGGGCGCAGTGTCGGCCATTTATGCGCGCGAAACCGGCGCCGGCATGGGCTTTGACGTTGCCGAATCGGCACCCCATCCCAGCGACGCTGCGGCGGGCGGTACAAGCACGGCAAGGGTTGTTGCCGACAATTCGGAAGCGGTCATGGCCGGAAGGCAGGACTCTCCCGACGACGACCCCAAACCGCCGCGGCTGAAGGTAGTGAAGTAAGTAAAGCAAGGCGCACTTCCAAGTGCGCCTTTTTATTGCTTGGCCGCAAGGCGGAATCGGTTTGCCAAAGCTTCGGTGGCCCGCGCCAGAATTGCCACGTCCATCCCGACCGCCGTAAACAAGCTGCCCAGGTCCATGTAGCGACGCGCCAGCGTTTCGTCGAACGTCAGGATGCCCGGGGCCTTGCCGCAAGCCCGCGTTCGGCCGATCGCGTCTTCTATCGCTTTCTGCACCTCTGGGTGCTGCAACTCGCCGGGATGACCCAGGCTTGCGGAAAGATCGGCGGGCCCAATGAATATGCCGTCCACGCCATCCACAGCAGCAATACTTTCCAAATTGTTAAGCCCCTCGAGCGTTTCGATCTGGACCAGCAGGCACAGTTGCTCCTGGCAGTGCCGGGCGTAATCGGTCATGCGGCCAAAACCGCTGGCGCGCATGGTGCCGCCGACTCCGCGAACTCCATGCGGCGGGTAGCGCATGCCGGCAACAGCCTGTTCGGCCTCCTGCGCTGTCTGGACATAAGGGATCAGCAGCGTCTGGGCGCCAATATCAAGATACCGCTTCTGCTGCACCTGATCGTTCCAGCTGGGCCGGACGACGCAGGACACTGGATAAGCCGCTGCTGCCTGCAATTGCCCCAGCACGGTGGGCACATCGTTGGGGGAGTGTTCGGTGTCGAATACCAGCCAGTCAAAACCGGCGCCGGCGACGACCTCGGCGCTATAGGCATGCGCCAGCGACACCCAAAGCCCCAGTTGATGCTGACCCGAACCGATGGCTTGTTTGAAGCGATTCACAGGCAATGACATGGCGCGACTCTTTAAAAAAACATGAATCCGAAATTCTAGTAGAATTATGCGTTCGCCGGTTTAGCTCAGTTGGTAGAGCAGCGCACTTGTAATGCGAAGGTCAGGAGTTCGACTCTTCTAACCGGCACCAATGAATTCAAGGGTTTCCAGTGATCTGGGGACCCTTTAAATTGTAAAAATAGAGTTATTGGGCCAATTATGGGCCAATGAGTTCGCTATACCTAGTTTTATGGAGAAACTAGGTTATGGCAACCATCACAAAACGCGGCGATTTTCAGTACCGCGCCAAAGTCCGCCGCAAAGGCTACCCCCAGCAATCAAGAACCTTCGAGCGCATGCAAGATGCGCGCGATTGGGCGGCGACAATCGAGTCGGAAATGCGAAGAGGGGTCTTCATCGACCGCTCGGAACTAGAGCGCACCACGTTAGGCGAGGCGATCGAACGGTATCGCGACGAGGAGGCTAGCGACAAGAAGAGTGCGGATAAGTTATATGCCCGGATCAAGACCTGGCTTAAGCATCCACTGGCTGCACGAACCCTGGCCAGCCTGAAAAGCAAGGATTTCGCTGCCTACCGCCGTGAACGGCTTAAATCAGTCAAGCCCGCAACGGTACGCCGTGATCTGATGGTCATCGCCGCAGTATTTGAAACTGCGCGAAGTGACTGGGAATTGCCGATCGATGACAAGATTCTGGCGTCCGTCTTCAAAAAATTGCCCGGAAGCGATTGGCGCCAGCGTCGGCCCACAAAGGATGAAGAAGCAGCATTGCTGGCCGAGGCCGCCCTCTATTCCTTCGACGCAGTGTCTTGCATCGTGCTAGCGATGGAAACTGGTATGCGACGTGGCGAGATAGCTACCCTAAAATGGTCGCAAGTCGACTTTTCGAAAGAAGTGATTCGCTTAGCGAGCGGAACGACGAAGAATAACCAATCCAGAAACGTGCCACTGAACGAGAGAGCACAAGCGCTATTGCGTTCCATGCCCCGTTCAATCCACGGGAAAGTATTCGCGAGCTGGACTGATGCTGACGCCATCACGAAGATGTTTTCACGCATCTGCAAGCGGCAAAAAATCAAAGATCTGCGATTTCACGACTTGCGCCATGAGGCGGCCTCGCGGCTGGCTCCGACCATGGAGGCCAGCACCCTAGCTAAAATCATGGGTTGGAAAACCATACAGATGGCGATGCGTTACTACAACCCCTCGGACGAAGAGTTGGTCCACGCCATCCGCAATGCGGAGATGACGCGAGAGGCTGCGGCATGAGCTAGGGGGAGCATCGCCCTATCTAGCCGTTTAGACCGTGGTATCGCCACAACGCTTGAGATTCCTATCGTGGGAAGCAAAGTAGTATTTCGCGGAGAAAATACTACTTTGCTTCCCATTCCACGGTCTTCCCGCGCACGTCATGGCGCCCTTCAGTTGTGTTGCTGATCCAATCATCAGACAATCAATACTTATTCATGTGCAAGAGAGCCGAGTGATGGATGGCATTCCGGAGGACTTTCCTCGCCGCGTTATACAAAGCAGCTTATCTGGTGCTGCCCCGAAACTGGCGGTGCGACTCGCCTCCGACGGCACATACACCAACACGGTGGATAACGAGGAATATTTGCTCGCATATGAGAATGCTGAAGCTCTTGCTCAGTTCCTGACGAGCTACGTTCTAAAAAAAGAAACTGAGCATCCCGAATGGAGCCGTGAGGATGTCCTAAGCCGCGTCGAATCGTCGCTGGCAGGCAAGTATCGAACAGGAAAATGGGATATAGAACCGCTAGAACAAGCGTGGGTTATGCGACGACTGGCACGCCTGCTTAAGTAGGCAATGCGCTAAAGCGATTGCTCTAGGATTTAGTCATGCACACCTCTCTTAAAGAAAAGCAGATCATCGCCATGCTTCGACAGGCTGACGCGGGTGCCTCGATTCCTAGACTCTGCGCAAAGTACGGTGTCAGTAAAGCCATGCTCGACCGCTGGCGCGCCCAATACAGCAATGCCGTGGCTCGGCAAAAAACTCTTAGGGTTAAAGATCTGGAGGGGATGCTCCACGAGCCCGGCCGCCATCCTGTAGCCGTCGCCGATATGCGAGTCACCGAGGCCGATACCTAAAGCATTCGAAGCTTAATTGGTTGATCCGATCACTTCGATGCGCACAGCTGCCTCGCCGAACTCTATAGGCACAGATCACAGCAATATAGGAATGAAAATGGCGATACGGCACCTAGGCCCCAAAGGGCATTTTATTGGACTAAGTAGCGAGTTCTGCTTCGTTCCAAAATGGATGAAACGGAATGAGGCAGGATACCATGTGCTCTATATAGATGAGATCAGGGAATCTAAGCTCGCGCACCGCCTTGTCACGATGCTCATGTTGGGGCGGCTGCCCTTTAACGGTATGGTTCTCCATCGATGTGGTGACCCCGGTTGCTATAACCCATACCATTTGTACGTTGGGGGTGGCGACGAAAACCGACGCGACAAGGAGCTTCACAGGCTGGCTCGCGCCACAGCAGGCCGGCCTGCCGTGGCCCGCAAATACGGGGATGTATTTATGCCTCGCCCAGTGGCCCTCAGCACAGAAGCATCCTGGTTAACTGAGGAGTTCAGGGGTGTAGCGCCCGAGCAATGTTTCCATTCGGAGTGGCTTACACCCACAGAAGACGGGCACCTACAGCTCACGCGAACCAAATGGTCCGGCGAGGCGGCAGGAGCGCACCGGAAGATTTTCAGCCTGTTCATTGGGCCACTCAATAAGTACGACATTATCAGCCACTTATGCGGCGATAGCCTCTGTCTGAACCCCTATCACCTGTTCCGATCAGGACAACAAAAATGCAAGGAAACATTTGACTTCGAGCATGACCTGCGCAGGACGGTCTCACCTGAAGCTCGTTCCGAAATAGCAACTTCGCCTCTGAGTCATCGCGAGTTGGCAAAAAAATACGGCATCCATGAGATGACAGTACGTTCACTTAGAGCCGACATGGGTTGGATCCCACCCGACAAGGGCGGAGCAAAATGCGGATGACTTCAGACGTCGACCTTTAATTTTGGCTCGCGCGCTTGAGATGCCGCCCCGAGCTAACGGGGCGGCGAAAGGCCATCGGAATCGAGAGAGATGATATCGACAGCCTGTAAAATTTCCTCCTTTTGTTGGTCTACTCCTAAAATATAAGTCTCCTTTTCCATTGTTCAGCCTGCCAGGGCTGAAGGTCAGTCGAGCCGCCGCCAAGCGGCGCGACTGGCGTGTCACTGCAAGAGGCGGCCAAGCCTCTTCCCCCGCCCTGCGGGGTACATACATTGCTTTTCAATCGCCGTCAGTTTTCGAGTACCCACAAACGGTTTACCGCATGCTTACGTGATTAGTGCTCGCAATTGGCTCAAACTCTACTATCCGACTCTCCCTCTCTTGCGCTCATCTTCACCGGTGCCAACCGATGCAAGAGCCGTCAGAGATTCCCACGTTAGTTAACCGTGTCGAAACCACGATTTAGGCGTGTGTCATCTCAGGTGCAAGGCATCGCATACGCTTACCGGCTTTCGCCGTTTCAGCGCCCCGATGTTCCATAGCAGGCGCCTACCCGCCTTGAACCTTCATCGATGAATCACTCCCAGAAGGGAGCACAGCCAAGGTTTCTTACCGCGATAAAGGGGACTCTCACCCCTATCTACGTGCTTAAGCTATCCAGCGACCCGTCCATTACGACGGTGCCAAGTCTTCCAGGTTTCCCCTCAGACCCCTACGCCATTTCTGACGCCTCAGCAGCCCACACGCGCGGTTTCCGTCACGCCGTTGAATTCCGTACGTCCCGGAAAGCGGATTCTCACCGCTTCACGATTAACAGGGTTGGTCTGCGTTACCGCAGCTCCCGTTTCCGTGTCGCCCAACGCCAAGCGTTGATGGATTGGGTCGAAGAAGGGTTGTCACCCTCCAGCGCCCGTCACAGCCGCACCAGCCGGCGTTACCCGGCATGCAGCTATAGCGATTTTCTGAGGTTTGGCGAACCTCAGCGTGGGGTTTCCCCCGTGGCAATGTATGTGTGCAGTGTGGCGGTCTGCTCAGTAGCTCCTGGCCGGCCAAGCGCTACTGAGCAGACCGCTACGCGTGTGGAAGTCGTCGGATGCCTTCGCATCGCCGCCTGCCCTCGCTTGGTCATTTCGCACACATTTGTATCTTTCCTAGTGATGTATAGCGCGGAAGACACACTCGCTTCGCGGAACATCATTACTTCTGGCGCTGTCGCGCCAAATGACATAACAATCATGCCGCCCGGCGCTATACCTCCTTGAGCACTTTAAGGAGAAGATATGCCAACATCAACACCTATTGCACGGTCCAAGACCGCAGCACTTTCCCGCACCGTCGACCTCGTTCCGCGCGGGTATCAGCGGTACGTGCACGGAACCGTCGCAGCCTCCAAAACCCTACGACTGGTCGAAAAATTTCACACGAAATACGGCATCGGCTGTACGCCTGCCCAGCGAATTACCAGAAAGAAGAGAGGGCTGGCCAACGTAGCGCTGGTGCTTTACTGGCCGGAAGGCGCGGAAAGTGCGGCGTGGCTGCTGCTGGCGACCGACGGCACCGGGCTTGAAAACGAAGTATTAAGTCTTGTGACTGATCGGCGACGCCTTAACTGGCTCGGATATGAACTGGTACGGCGCGCCCAACGCGGCCGGACTGCGTGGACATGGAAACGACCTCGGCAGGTCATGTCCGAGGCCTATAGCCATTTGGCAGCACTTCTCCACCATCGCCACCAGACCGCCATCTTTGAGTTGCTAGAGAGGTTGGCACGCCAGCCCGGCTTCCACGGAGTACGCGCGCAATCATGGACGCTTTTTCAGGAGGCTCGTAAGCGGGGCTACAAGGGACCCTTTCCGAAGCTGTTCTACATGCGCAAAATCAGCCATGGCGATAGGCTGGTACTGCCCGATGCTGCTTCCTAAGGGGGCTTGCTTCACACATCTCTCGCTCTACGCGGTTTCTACTGACCGAAACAATATGCATTTGCCCCCTAGTCACGTGGCTACAATACCGACTTCGTACATTCCACAGTAGCCAATACGACAATGCCATTTCTAGACTGGGTGAACAAGAATCAAGCCAAGGACGCGACAAGAGGCGTGCCCTACCACGTGCTACGGCAGGAAGCTTCGTATGGTGACACGGAATCTGGGAACCTCATCATTCAAGGCGACAATTTGCTCGCCTTGAAGGCGCTGCTGCCCTTCTATGCCGGCCGGGTGAAGTGCATCTTCATCGATCCACCATACAACACGAAAAGCGCCTTTGAGCACTACGACGACCGCCTCGAGCATAGTCAATGGCTGTCGATGATGTACCCACGCCTAGTGTTGCTCCGGGAATTGCTGTCCGAAGATGGCAGCATCTGGGTGACCATTGACGACAACGAGGCGCATTATCTCAAGGTCTTGATGGATGAGGTGTTTGGGCGTTCAAACTTCTTAGCGAATTTCATCTGGAAGAAGAGCTATGGAGGTGGTGCCAAGGCGAAATGGTATGTCGGACTGCATGAGCATATATTGTGCTACGCGAAGCGCCTCGAATCGTTTCCTGAGATGTGGCTTCCACCGGATCCAGATGCCGTAAAAAAATACTACAAGCTGTCTGACCACAAGCTTGCCACGAGGGGCCCGTATCGTCTCCAACCCCTTGCAACGACCAGTATGGATGAGCGGCCGAACTTACGGTACCCGATAGCGCATAGTGATGGGCGCGAAATCTGGCCTGAAAAACAATGGCAGTGGTCCCAGGAACGAGTGCTTCAAGCACAAAAGGATGACGAGATTGTCATTGCCGAGAAAAACGGCAAATTTACCGTTTCATACAAGCAATATTTGCGGGATGCCAATGGACAGGAACGTAAGCGAAAGCCCCAGTCTATAGTCGAAGGGCACTACACTCAACATGGTACATATGAAAGCATGGCTCTTTTTGGTCTGCAGGAGAAATTTTCGTTCCCCAAACCGGAAGGGTTAATCCAAACAATCATCGAAGCGTGTACTCAGACCGGGGACCTTGTCTTAGACTCCTTTGTCGGCTCCGGCACTACCACTTCGGCAGCCCATAAGATGGGCCGTCGGTACATCGGCATAGAGATGGGTGAGCACGCCCGCACGCACTGCGTGCCACGCCTACAGAAGGTCGTCGACGGCGAGCAAGGTGGCATCAGCAAAGCCTTGAACTGGAAGGGCGGCGGTGGTTTCTCTTTCCTCACTTTGGGGGAGCCCGCTTTCGAAGAAAATGGCCGCCTCAATGCTGCTGTCAGATTTCCGACACTTGCCGCCTACACCTGGCATTTGGAAACGGGAACCACAGGCCTCCAGACATTCGAGAGCCCCTTTCTCGGCGTGCACAACGGAAAGGCCTATTTCCTCCTTTATAACGGGATCCTTGGAGATCGGCGCCCATCAGGCGGAAATGTGTTGACGAGTGCTCTTCTCGTACATCTGCGAACACTCTGCCCGCAGCCCATTTCGTTTGTCATCTATGGCGAAACAACTCGCTTGGGCCCCGCGCGCATGGCTGCCGAAGACGTGATCTTCAAGCAGATTCCCTACGAAGTGGCAATGCGGTAAAGGACTGACGATGCTGACACTCAAGAAATATCAGAACGACGTCCTGGCCGCATTAACGGACTTTATGTGGCGTACGCGCACTTCCTCGATCACACATGCCTGGCAGGATGCCATGCAGGCTCAGGGCCGCGCCGGCGAACCCTACCATGAGATATTCGAGAGGCTTCCTTGTGTCTGCCTGCGCGTGCCCACTGGCGGCGGTAAAACCTTGCTGGCTGCGCATGCAGTTGCTCAGGTAGGCAGGGCGCTCATGGACTCCGATAGTCCGGTGGTGCTGTGGCTTACGCCCTCCGACACGATCCGTAGTCAGACCCTCGAAGCGCTTTCGGATGTGCGCCACCCCTATCGCCAAGCACTCACACACTACTTTGGCGACAGAATACGGATTGCCGACCTTGAAAGCCTACAAACCGTTGGCACGAACGACGTAGGCAACGCCTGCATCATCGTAGTGACGACCATCCAGTCGCTGAATGTATCGGATACGAGCAAGCGTAACGTCTATGCGTTCTTTGAGGAATTGCAAGAGCACTTCCGCGACCTGCCTTCTAACCTGGCTGCGGGACTTGAGAAGGTGACGGGCTCTGACGTAGGAAGCCAGCCTTACCTGACCGAGAAGGATGTCGGACGAGTGAAGTGGTCCGTCGCGAATTGGATTCACTTACATCGCCCACTCGTGATCGTAGATGAAGCGCACAACAACCGCACAGACCGCTTTTTCAAGACCATAGGGCGTTTGAACCCTGCCGGCATCGTGGAAATGACCGCTACCCCTGTCGCGGGTAACAATGTGCTGTATCACGTATCTGCCCAAGAGCTACGAGCAGAGGAGATGATCAAGTTGCCCATCGTCCTTGCAGAGCACCCGGAAGGGTGGCGTGAGTGTCTGCGCGATGCAATTCTGACGCGTGATCGACTCGAGTTGGTAGCACAGAAGGAAACGGACTACGTACGGCCTATCGCACTCATACAAGCGATGCCCCGGGGCGGCGAAGCTACGGTAGATATCGTCAAGCAGCACTTGCTTGAGCAAGAGAACATCCCTGTTGAGCAGATTGCCGTTGCTACAGGCAGTCAAAAAGAGTTGGACGGCATCGATCTGTTCGACCCTAGTTGCCCCATCCGCTATGTCGTAACGATCGAAGCGCTTAAAGAAGGCTGGGATTGCTCCTTTGCCTACGTGCTGGCCAGCCTTCAATCGGTCAATTCAGCCAAGGACGTGGAACAACTGTTGGGTAGGGTGCTTCGCATGCCGTATGCACGTAATCGGAGCCATGAAGCGCTCAACAAGGCCTACGCCCATATCGTCGCCACCAATTTTGCAGAAGCCGCGAGCAACCTCAGAGATCGCCTCGTTCAGAACATGGGATTCGAGCGGTTGGATACGGCCAGCCTGATAATTCCCCAGTACAGCCTTGGACTGCCAGACGGCACGGGTACCAATCCCGCCACGCTAAGGGATGCGTCACCGCAAGACTTGTATATTGACCTACCAACCGTACCCGACACCACGCATTGGCCCGATGAGCTTAAGCAACTAGTTGATATCCGCACCACCTCACAGGGGGCAACGCTGGTCCTCAAGGGGCACATCGATAGCGACGCCCTGAAGCAGGCAGAGGCATTTGCAACCGCTTCTGTACCAATGCGATCAAAGCAGAAGGTCGTGGATCAATTTGCCGAGCAACGAGCCATGCGGCAAGCAATGAGGGCTCCGGCAGAGCTTGGCGCTAGCTTCGTTCCCATCCCGCAGCTCTGCCTTGAGCTGGAAGGGCATTGGGAGGTCGTAGAGAACGATACTTTGGCGCAGCTAGGCGATTGGTGCTTGCTGGACAACTCGATCCAGTTGGCCAATTTTTCAGTTCAGGAAACCGTCAATTCCTTCGAGATCAACGTCAACGGTGAGAAGGTCAGCTACCGGTTGATTGATACTGCACAACTGAAGCTCAACGACGTGGGAAGCCACGTCAGCGAGCAGGATCTAGTTCGATGGCTGGATGCGCAAGTACGACAGCCGGACATCGCCCAGCCCGCCTTACAGGCCTATCTGGTGAAACTGCTGACACATCTTCTGCACGAACGAGGGTTCGCTCTCACCGCGCTCGTACGCGCACGTTTCCAGCTGTCTGGAGCTGTTCGGGCGGAAATCCAGAGGTTGCGAAAGGCGGCGATGCGCACTGGATTCCAGGGTCGACTTATGGATATGAGCGTTCCAGCTCCCAATTGTGCCGCCCTTTACAGCTTTCGCTTCGAGCAAGGTAAGTATCCTGCACGGAACCCCTATCGTGGCGGCTTTGAGTTCAGCAAACATTTCTATCCCACCATTCACGACCTACGTGAGAAGACCGCTACCGGTGCTATATCTGAAGAGTTCCGCTGCGCTCAGGCGATTGAAGCCCACCAGCACGTCAAGTGGTGGGTGCGCAACATCGAGCGCCAACAGTCGACCTCGTTCTGGTTGCCCACGTCATCTGACTATTTCTACCCTGATTTTATGGCTGAGCTGACCGATGGACGTGTGCTGGCAGTGGAGTACAAAGGGGAGCCCTACAAAACCAACGACGATTCCCGGGAGAAAATACAGGTGGGCTCCCAGTGGGAGAAATCCAGCAATGGTCAATGCCTTTTTCTGTTTGCCGTAGCAAAGGACGAAGCAGGCCGCGACGTTTTCCAGCAGTTGGACGCTAAACTGGCGGAGCGACCACGGCGGCGGCCATGAGCATCCCGAAAGGGGTCCACAGGTAAGGTGAACGGAATATCTCTCCAGTGGTGATATCCACCCACCCCCCACCAGGAAAACGGCGTGCACTGCGGCTACGCGGGAGAATTCTTAGGAGCCAGCGCGGCATTCCTGCCCTCATAATTGCCTGCTTGGCCGTTGCGTCGAAGCCGCCCGAACCGTACAAGCGCATGTTCTTTCGAAATGAACCAGCGGGGCTACTGAATTTTGCCATGTAAGCGCCCCAATCGCGCACACTATTGCAGTGAGCAGTCCACGTGCAGCCCGACGGCCACCATTTGGCCAGCTTCACCAAGTCCAGTTTTACACCTCGCGGCAACCAGACAATAAGGTGATAGTGAAGGCGGCTTTGGCGCTCCAGCACCCACACATAAGTGAACTGGTGCCCCAACCTTCTTAACCACGCGCGAACTTTGTCAATAAATCTGCTGATATGCTTTGGCGAAAAATCCGCGTTGTTGCTGTACGTGAGGGTCATTGCAAGGGCATATTTCCCGCTGCGCTTGGCTGTTGCACTACCTTCGCGAATGAGGGCGAGTACCTTCTTCTTCTGGGCCTTTCTCAGCCGTTGACGAGTAGACGACGGACTTGTTGCGATCTTATTGACAAGTTCAGCAAAGGCCCCTGCTGAACGAGCTGTAATGCCGCCCTTGACGGGCGAAGAGGTAAACGAGGACAAAGCACGCTCCTGAGCGTGCCGCATCAGCCACCAAGAGCTGTCCTCAAATCGTCAATATTTCCACTCGCTGATAACGGCGAACATGGTTCCGCTGCCTATACTCAATGTGAGATGAGTAAAAGGCCGCACGTACACAGCCCTTGGTTCCTGCCGAGGGCTGTGCTTCGTTGAATGGGTCGATTAGTGCGTCGTGCCCTGATGAGCTCGACGCCGCGCAACAACTTCAGACTTGGTTGGCCGACCAGGCGGTCGTCGTTCAACGGCGGGGTCAGGCATTTGCTTGATCGGCGCCTGTTTCTTTGACTCTAGCCATTCCTGAACATCAACGGGGTCAAAAAGTAGTCGCGTGCCTATCTTGATAGCTAACGGAAGGTCTTTACGCTTAAAATGGCGGTTGTAAATGGTCTGTTTAGCCATGCCCAGCCGGCTGGCTAACTGTGTAACGGACAGCAGATTCTGCATTTTTCGTATCCTAAATGTCTGCGATCACCGTTGACCGCAAACAGTATAGGCAAACCGCTCCATTTTTTTTTACCTATCTTTATCTCTCTTCAGCAGGGGCTACTTCGACCTTGCATAAGAGTGATATGCAAGGTGACAACACAGTTCGAGCTTACCCCCAGTTCCCTAGTCAAAAGAATCCATGCACAACCGTGGGCCAAATTTGGGCCAAATGGGCCAGCAAAATAAAGTAAAATGCAGGAACACTAGGTATAGAAAATCCCCATTTTTCAATGGTTTATACATAGGTAGCCTGCCAAGTCAACGCACTTGTAATGCGAAGGTCAGGAGTTCGACTCTTCTAACCGGCACCAGTATCCACGCAAAAGGCCAACCTCTCGGGGTTGGCCTTTTGCTGCAGTGGTCTATTCAATCCGATGACGATTCAGTCGATGCTCTGCGCGCGATCGTCCGCGCACGCGACGCCACTGCGCGGCGGGACATTTCAGAATCCAGGATCAGACGGCCATGCAAGCGGCCATGCAAACGGCGCACCGACGCCTGGGCGTCTTGCATGTGTTCCCGCATCAGCGTGCGCACGGCATCGGCATCTCCGGCCCGCGCAGCGGCCAGCAACAACCTGTGGAATTCCACATTACTCTTACCAAAATTCTGCTGTGCACGCACCGGCATCTTGTTGTCGAAGACGGTAAGCTGACGCAGCATCTGATTGATCATTTCGCAGATAAAACGCAGAAAGGGATTAGGAGTTACCGACGCTAGGATGTCGTGGAAGGTCATGTCGTCCTGGCGCTGAGCATATTGGTCAGCTTGTGGATCGCGTACCGGATCGCATTCCTGAATATTGCGTTCAAGGGCCTCGAAGTGCGCCTCGGTCAAATGAGGAACTGCGCTGGCTGCGAGTTCGGGTTCCAGCAGCTTGCGAGCCTGATAGATGTCATCGATCGAGACTTCCTTGAAGAATAGATAATTCTGCACGAGCTGGAAGGCGCGGTCCAGAGGCACCTCGACTGCCATGCCCCCACCGGCGGGGCCAGTCGTCACGCGGATCAGACCCTGAACTTCGAGTGACTTCAAGGCCTCGCGCACCGTGCTTTTGCTGACGCCAAACATTTCCTGCAGCTCGGTTTCGCGCGGCAGTCTATCGCCTGGCAATAGGTTCTTGGCCGTCATCAAACGCTTGATTTCTTCGGCCACCAAGTCACTACGCTTGGGTTGCGCCCCTGCGCGGCTTCTACGTGGCCGTGTGCCACCCGTATCGTCCAACAAATCTGGCTCCTGGCATGTCTACATTCGTACCGCGACGCGCGGCATCTTGGGGTTTTACCCGACCCATCAGTGCTTGACACGAATAACTTGTCAACTTCATTATAGCAATCATCCTATTTATACCTATAAATAGGATGATTGCCGGATCCGGCACGGAACCGGAAAGAACCTCGAGATCTCACCCATCGACATGCCGCCACGGCGGCCAGGAGACAAAGACGTGAATCGCCGCGACCTACTCAAGTTAACCGCCCTTGGCGCAATCCCCGGATCCCTTTTTTCAGCACGATCGGCCTTCGCACAGGCCGATACGATCCGCTTCGGCTGCCCCGTACCTATTTCCGGTCCCTTCGCCGCCAACGGCAAGTTTGCCGACATTGGCATGAAGCTGGTTCTGGAAGAATATGGAAAAGCCCTGGACAAACCGCTGGCCTACACGGCATTGGACACCGAAGGCAAGCCGGCCACGGCCGTGCGCAAAGTGCAAGAGTCGGCGCAGCAACAAGGCACCCGCTACTTTGCAGGAGGCATTTTGTCGTCTGAATCCCTGGCCATGGGCAAGGAAATCGAAAAACTGGGCGGCATCTTCATCACCACCGCAGGCGCTGACGAGATCACGGGTAAGGACTGCAACCGCGCCACCTTCCGCTGGTCCGTTCCAACCTTCGGCGCCATCAATCAGACCGTACGCCCGTTGATCGACCTATACCCCAACGCCAAGCGTTGGTACACCATCACGCCGCAGTATGTTTTTGGCGACGGTCTACTGAATGCAGCCAAGACGATCTTCGAAGAAAAGGGACTGGAGCACGTGGGCAACAGCTATCACTCCCTGAATGAAAAGGAATTCAGTGGCTACCTGACCAATGCCATGGCCGCCAAACCCGACGTGCTGTTGTTGCTGAATTTCGGCTCGCAATCCTCGGACACTTTGCGCCAGGCGGTCAGTTTCGGCATGAAGCAAAACATGGTCATTCTGGTGGCCTGGGCCTCCGGGCTGGAGCAATTCGAAAGCCTCGGCGCAGATACCTGCGAAGGCGTCTATTTTGGTGCCCAGTACTGGCACGGCATCCAGTCGCCGCTGAACGAATCCCTGGTCAAGCTTTGTCAGGACAAGCTCAAGTACAACCCCAACTACAGTCTGGCGGGCTCGTACATCTGCACAAAGATCATGCTCGACGCCATCATAAAAGCGGGCACTGCCGATCCCGCGCAGGTCATCAAGATCATGGAGGGCTTCCAGTACGATGGCTTGACCGGGCCGGAGACCGTGCGCGCAGAAGATCATCAAGTAATCAAAAATTACTACCTGCTAAAGGGCAAGGGTAAATCAGCCATGAAAGACGAGGACGATTACGCCGACATCGTCGACGCGGGCCAGTCTTTCCTATCGCCACAAGAGGCTGGCTGCAAGCTGTAAATACCTGAAAGAGGCCGTCGGGACATTCGCCCCGGCGGCAAGCATGTCTGATTCCTGGGTCTCGCCGGGACAAAGGTCCTCATGAATGTCTATCTGTTACAAGTCATCAACGGCATCGGTATCGGCATGCTTTATTTCCTGCTGGCAGTGGGAATGTCGATCATTTTCGGCCTGTTGCGCTTCGTTAACTTCGCTCATGGCGCGTTCTATTTGCTGGGCGCCTACTTCTGCTACCAGATCGTTCATTGGGGCTTTGATTTCTGGCTGGCGCTAGCGATTGTGCCCGTGGTGATCGGCGCGATGGGCTGGGCGCTGGAACGCAGCGTACTCAGCCACGTGTATGACAAGGCTCATGAGTTCCATATTCTGCTGACCGTGGGGCTGGCCCTGGTGATCCAGGAAGGCGTCATCATGGTGTGGGGCCCCATCGGCGAGAACGTGCCGCCGCCCGAAATACTCAAGGGCGTCGTGATGTGGGGCTCGTTTATCTATCCAAAGTATCGCCTGTTCGTGATTCTGTTCACCGGTGTGTTCGCTGCCGCACTATGGTGGCTGCTCGAAGGCACGCGCCTAGGCAGCATCGTGCGGGCGGGCAGCGAGTCCACCGAGATGGTGTCGCTGCTGGGAATCAACGTAACGCATATCTTCAGCCTGACTTTCGGACTGGGTGTTGCCACGGCAGCACTGGCAGGAGTCCTGGCGGCGCCCATCCGCGGCGCCGAGCCTTTCATGGGCCTTGAGGCCCTGGGCATCGCCTTTGTCGTCGTGGTCGTAGGCGGCATGGGCCGGTTCTCGGGCGCCCTGGTGGGGGGACTGCTGATCGGCATAGTGCAAAGCCTGATGACCACGATTTGGCCGCAAGGCGCACAGCTCATGATCTATCTGGCCATGGGCGCCGTCCTGCTGTTGCGCCCCCACGGCCTGCTCGGGAGAGGATGATGCAAATGATCAAAAGTAATTATCAATGGTTCATGGCCCTGGCTGTAGTCCTGGTCATGCCTTTGTTCATTGAGTCAGGGTCCCTGGCCTCGGAGGTACTGATCTACGCGCTGGCCGTCCTGGGGTGCAATCTGCTACTGGGTTTCACCGGCCTGCTTTCATTTGGCCAAGGCATCTTCTTCGGGATGGGAAGCTATACGCTGGGCATCTTGCTGGTGCGTCTGGACTGGCCTTTGGCAGTGACATTGCCCCTGACCGTGCTGGCCGGCGTGCTCAGCGCCATTTTCGTCGGCTCGCTCGCAATCCGGCAGCGCAATGTCTACTTTGCATTGCTGACACTTGCGATGGCGCAGATGTTCTATTTTCTCGCCTACACGATGACGGGCCTGACCGGCGGAGACAACGGGCTGCTGGACGTGCCACGCCCCGCGCTGTCGCTCCTGGGGACGGAACTGATGTCCCTCGAAACGCCCTGGCAGTTCTACTGTTTTGTCGCCCTGTGTTTCTTGACAGTGTTCTGGCTGCTGCAACGAATCACGACCTCTGTGTTTGGACGCACTTTGCTAGCCATCCGCGACAACGAGCCTCGTGCATCAGCCGTCGGTTATGACGTGCAACGTCTGAAGCTTGCGGTGTTTGCGATCTCGGGCGGCGTCACGGCCTTGGCGGGCGGGTTGCTGGCGATGATGGCCGGGATTGCCCCGCTTTCCAGCATCGAGTACCACACCAGCGAGATGATACTGGTCATGACCATCATTGGCGGAACCTCGAGCTTGTTCGCTTCGCTGCTCGGGGCGGGCTTTTATATCATCGCAGCCGACTGGCTCTCGTTCATCTGGCCGCGCTGGCTAATGCTGCTTGGCGTGCTGCTGATGCTTATCAGCCTATACATGCAACGCGGCCTCTGGGGGATAGGCGAGACGCTCTGGCATCTGATGCGCCGTCGCCGCACGCCGCCCGCCAAGGCCACGCCAACGGAACCCCAGCCATGAATGCCATCACCCCTATCTTGCGCGCGCGCGGCGTGACCAAGCGCTTTGGAAAGTTCACCGCGGTAGACAGTGTCGATCTATCGGTGGCGCCCAATACCATCCACTCGGTCATTGGGCCCAACGGCGCCGGCAAGACCACCTTGTTTCATACGCTGACCGGCACCCTGCCTGCCACCTCCGGCAGGATCGAGTTCAACGGACAAGACATCACTGGCGTGGCCGGCCACCAGCGTGTACATCACGGTATTGCGCGCTCTTTTCAGGTAACCAGTCTCTTCCCATCACTGTCGGTGCGCGAGAACCTGCGCCTGGCCGCACAAGGCGCACATCACTTGAAAATCACGGATGGCTGGTGGGCGCCCACGGGGCAGCTGGCACAGCGCGCCATCATCGACGAGATACTGGAGCGCATGGGCCTGACACGCACCGAAAACCTGTCCGCCGGCACCTTGTCGCACGGCCAGCAACGCCGCCTTGAGGTCGGCATGGCGCTGGCCGCGCGCCCCAAGGCTGTCTTTCTGGATGAGCCCACCTCCGGGATGGGCGTAGACGATATCGACGCCATGAAGGCACTCATCCATGGCCTGCGGGGCGACCATACGGTGGTGCTGATCGAACACAACATGGGCATAGTAATGGACATCTCCGACACCATCACCGTCATGCAGCTTGGCAAGGTCCTGGTCGAAGGGAAACCCGACGTCATACGGAACGATGCACGGGTGCGCTCGGCTTACCTGGGCAACATGATTACCGGAGGTGCGCAATGACGCTGTCCGTCAAGGAGATCCATAGTTACTATGGGAAAAGCCATATCCTTCAGGGCTTGTCACTAGAGGTGCCGGACGGCAGCGTGGTCACCCTGCTGGGCCGCAATGGCGCCGGCAAATCGACCACGCTTAAAACAATTGCGGGCCTGATCAAGCCTAGCCCAGGCTCCATAATTTTCGACGATCAAGAGATTAGCGGCCTGCCGGCCCACAGGGTCTCCGCGCGTGGCATCTGCCTAGTGCCAGAGCACCGGGGCATTTTCAAGCTGCTGACCGTCGAAGAGAATCTGAACCTCGGGCAGCGGCGCGATTCTCCTTGGCAATTGAATGATGTGTACCGCATCTTCCCACGCCTGAAGGAACGCAGCGGCAATGGCGGAGGGCAGCTGTCGGGTGGGGAACAGCAGATGCTGGCCATCGGCCGCGCGCTGATGAACCATCCACGCCTGCTGATGCTCGACGAGCCGGTCGAGGGTCTGGCGCCCGTCATCGTCGAAGAGATCGTCACGCAGATCAAGCAAATCAGCGAATCTGGCGTATCCATATTGCTGGTCGAACAGAATCTCGAAGTGTGCACCCAACTGGCCGACCGTCACTTCATTCTGGATCAAGGACAAATCGTCTATTCAGGCTCGAATTCAGAATTTCGGGCCGACCAAGCGGTCAAGGACCGCTATTTGGGAGTCAATGTATGAGCAAGGACACGAATCACTATGCCGACCTGCGGGTCGACGGAGCCCGCCTGTGGGATTCATTAATGGAACTGGCTCGCATCGGCGCCACAGAGAAAGGCGGTGTCTGTCGTCTGACCCTGACGGAACTGGACGGCCAGGGTCGGGATCTGGTCAGCAAGTGGGCCACGGCGCTCGGCTGCCAGATCCGGGTGGATGGGATAGGGAATATATTCATGCGTCGTGCGGGATCCCGCAATGATCTGCCGCCTGTCATGGCCGGCAGCCATATCGACACCCAGCCAACCGGAGGCAAGTTCGACGGCAACTATGGCGTGCTGGCGGGAATCGAGGTGCTGCGCACGCTGGAGGATCGCCATATCCGCACCGAGGCGCCGCTTGAAATCGTGGTCTGGACTAACGAAGAAGGATCACGCTTTGTGCCGGTCATGATGGGATCGGGAGTTTTTGCGGGCGCCTTCACGCTTGAGCATGCGCTGGCGCAGCGCGACCGCGAGGGGATCTCCGTAGCCGATGCCTTGAAGGACATAGGCTACGCCGGCCAGCAGCCGGAGGCGCCGGTAGCCGTGCGGGCCTATTTCGAAGCACACATCGAACAAGGTCCCATCCTTGAGGCGCATGACACGGTGATAGGCGCCGTTCAGGGCGCACTGGGTCAGCGTTGGTACGATGTGAGCATACAGGGCCAGGAGGCACACGCAGGACCGACCCCCATGGAGATGCGCCGGGACGCCCTGCTGGGTGCCGCGCAACTGATCCAGTCCGTAAACGCAATTGCCCTTCAGCATGCACCACATGGCCGTGGCACGGTCGGTTGGATAGACAACTTTCCCAATTCCCGCAACGTCATTCCCGGCCGACTACGCCTTACCGTGGATCTGCGGACGGCAGACGATCAGATCCTGGACGCCATGGATCGGGCTCTATCGGAAGCTTGCCGCGAGCTTGAAGAAAACAGCGGCCTGCAAGTTACGCTGGAGCCGGTTGTCTATTTTCCTCCGCAAGCCTTCGACCCCGAACTGGTGGGCTTGATCGACCAGTATGCGCGCGACCTGTCCTACAGTGTCATGCCCACCGTAAGCGGTGCAGGCCACGATGCAGTGTATTTGGCACGCGTTGCGCCCACCGCCATGATCTTCGTTCCCTGCAAGGACGGCATCAGCCATAACGAGATCGAGGATGCGAGGCCGGAACACCTGGAGGCCGGCTGCAATCTGCTCTTGCATGCCATGCTGCACGTGGCAGGGGTGGCCATCGATACAGAGGCAAGCGCATGAGAATTCTTATTGCGCGCATGAACCACGAAACCAATACGTTCTCGCCCGTCCCGACGCCGTTGTCCTCGTTTGGTCCCCAAGGGCCGACATATGGTGCGGACGCGCTGGCGGCCAATTTGGGAAAGCGAACCGCCATGTCCGCCTTCATTGATCTGGCACGCCAGCACGGCGCGGATATGGTCACTCCCATCGATGCGACGGCCTATCCGAGCGGTACGGTGGAGGGATCGGCCTATCAGCACATCTGCGACACGATCGTGGCGGGCGCGCCCGGTTGCGACGCCGTGTTGCTGGATCTGCATGGAGCGATGGTTGCCGAAACCACCGAGGACGGCGAGGGCGATCTACTTGAGCGCCTGCGCGCCTGCCTGCCGCATGCGCCTATTGCCGTGGCATTGGACCTGCACGGCAACGTTACGCCAAAAATGATACAAAACGCCGACGTGATCGTCAGCTTCAAGACCTACCCCCACATCGACATGTACGAGACCGGTGAGCACGCGGGTCGGCTGTTGTTCGAGCAATTGGCGGGCAAGCTGCGTCCCGTCATCGCATGGCATCGACTGCCGCTGGTCAGCCACACCCTGCGCAGCGCCACGGACGCCACCGCAATGCATGCAGCGGTGCAGGCGGCGCGAGCGGCCGAGGCCAAGGGACTGCTTGCCGTGTCCGTGCTGGCTGGCTTTGGCTTGGCGGATATTCCCTTTCCCTGCATCAGCGTAGTTGCTGTCGCTGACGGCGACGCGGCGAAGGCTCAACAGGCGGCCGACGCGCTGGCATCGCAAATTTGGCGTGATCGCGAGGGCTTTTGCTATGAGGGCGAGCCGCTTGATCAGTCTATTTCCCGAGCGCGCACTCTGGGGAAGTCGACCAGCCGACCCATCCTGCTGCTGGACCATGGCGACAACTGCATGTCGGGCGGTACTTGCGACACCATGGACGTGTTGTCTGCCGCCCTGGATCAGGGCCTGGAGGGTATTCTGGCGGGGCTGTACTGCGACCCGGAAGCTGTGGACGAACTACACGCGGCGGGAATCGGAGCGCGTGTTTCCTTGCCTATTGGAAACAAACGATCGCTGGAGCATATAGGCCGCAACACGCCGGCGGTAACGCTACAAGGCACGGTGCGGGCACTCAGTGACGGCTGGTACACCATCACCGGCCCCACCTACACCGGCCAGCATGCCTGCATGGGACGCAGCGCCGTGCTGGATATCGGCCCCGCCCGGCTGGTGCTAACCGAGCGCACGCATGAGCCCTGGGACCTGGGGGTCTTCGAAAGCCTTGGCCAGGATCCGCATGAGGCCCGGTACCTGTTGCTGAAATCACGCATGTATTGCCGGCCGGTCTTCGTGCCAATTTCTGACGGGCTGGTCGAGTGCGACAGCCCGGGCGCGACAAGCGCGAACTGGACGCTGTTTCCGTTCCAGCGCCGGGCACAGCCCCTGTACCCCCTGGAGGATGTGGGGCCGAACGCGCAAGACTACGCGCCGGCCATCACGAGTACGTGAGCATCAGGAGTTCGACTCTTTATTTCCTGGCATCGACCAGCCGCTGGTAGAGCGCATCGGCAGCAACCGATAGCCCGCGATCGCGCCTTTTGATCAGGTAGATGGACCGACGCAGGCCGGGCCACCGCAGCAGACGTGTTTCGATATCGGGATGTTGAAAATGAAATAGCGTCAGTGCAGGCACTACGCTGATGCCGAGCCCGGCGCGCACCATGCCCATTACGGTCGCCAATTGATCAACTTCAATTAGCGTGCGCATTTGCAGCGGTAAAGTCGCCGCATCAAGATACTGCCGCACGCTGCTGTCCCGCGATAGATGAATAAAATCGAAGGGCAAGAGGTCTCGCGGCTTTAATTTGGCCCGACTCAGCAAGGGATGTCCGCGTCGCGCAACCAGAAAAAAGTCATCTGTTCGAAACGGCTCGGCGCCCAACTCCGGGGTATCGACCCGCGTGGCCGCGATCGCTATGTCCGCCCGCCCCGATCGAACGCTCTCAATACAATTTTCTGACAGCACATCGAACACATCGAGCTCAATATCGGGAAACTCCGCATGAAAGGCGGCCAGCACGTCCGGTAACCAGCCTGCAGCCAATGACGGTAGCAATGCAAGCGCAACCCGTCCACGCTTAAGTTCCACCCGCTCGCGCACGCTGGCCAATGCGGCCTCCATTTCGTTGAGCACGCGCTGGGCGCCGCCCAGGAACTCACGGCCCTCAATCGTCAGCGCCACGTGGCGGGTGCTGCGATCAAACAAGCGTGCTCCAACCTCTGCCTCAAGCGCACGGATCAAGGCGCTGAAGGCAGGTTGTGACAAGTGCGATGCCGCTGCTGCACGCGTGAAGCTTTTCAATTCGGCCAAATGAAGAAAGGCACGCAACTGGTGGGTATGTAGTCTGGCATTCATTTGTATTTTGAATAAACAGATCCAAATATTCGAATTTACAGCATACCCCACGTAACCTAAGCTGTTACCCAAGTTACTTACTCTTGACCGAAAGCATCCGCGCTTGCCAGGCGCTTTATTGGAGTTCCCCCCTTTGCCTCAACCCATCGCCTCCGGGCGTAGCGACGTCCTATATGTCGGTAGTGCCGCCGGGTTCTCGGGCGACCGCACCGATGCGACTGGACCCGTGGTCGATGCGCTCATCAAGACCGCCGGGCCGGCCGTCCTGATCTTCGAGACCTTGGCTGAACGCACCCTGGCCCTCGCGCAACTTGCCAGGCGCCAGGATCCCTCAGCGGGCTATGAGCCGCTGCTCGACGATCTGCTCGAGCCCATCCTGGGGCGCTGCCTCACGCACGGCATTCGGATCGTGAGCAACTTTGGCGCAGCCAATCCGAAAGGAGCGGCCCGACACATACTTGCGATGGCTGCGCGGCTCCATCTTCGAGCACCGCGCGTGGCGGTGGTTCTGGGCGATGATCTGCTCGAAGATGATGAATTGCAATGGCGGGCTCGCCTGCCCGGGCGCCGTGTGGTCAGCGCCAACGCCTACCTCGGAGCAGAGTCTATTGCCCAGGCCCTGCATGAAGGCGCCGACATCGTGGTCTGCGGTCGGGTAGCAGACCCGTCTCTGGTTTTGGGTCCCGCCTTGGCGCATTTTGGATGGACCATGAGCGACTGGGACAAGCTGGCCGGCGGCACAATGGCGGGCCACTTGCTGGAGTGCGGCGCGCAGGTTTGCGGCGGCTATTACGCCGATCCCGGGATCAAAGATGTGCCCGGCCTGGCCAACATCGGTTTCCCAGTGGCCGAAATCCATGCCGACGGCAGTTGCATTATCGGCAAGCCGGCGGGCACGGGCGGGCGCATTGATACGCATGGTGTAAAGGAACAACTGCTCTACGAAATACACGATCCAACGGCCTATATGACACCCGACGTCGTCGCTGACATCGGATCGGCCACCGTCACCGAAGTGGGGCCGGACCGAATCCGCCTTGCCGGGGTACGCGGACACCCCCGCCCCGCCGAGCTGAAAGTCAATATCTGCTATGAAAACGGCTGGTTGGCCGAGGGGGAAATCTCCTATGCCGGCGCAAGAGCCGAGGCAAGGGCCAGGCTGGCTGCTGATATCTTGCGCGAACGCCTGGCAGGGCTGGGAAAGTTGCGTGTAGACCTGATAGGCGTGCTGAGCATATTTGCTGATGATGGCGGGAAAAGCTATACGCAACAGAAGCCCGGCCATGGGCGCGACGTACGTCTGCGCGTGGCACTTAGCCATCAAGACCGCACAGCCGCAGAACGTCTGGCGCGCGAAGTTACGGCCTTGTACACCTGCGGGCCTGCCGGTGGTGGCGGCGTGCGCACCAGCATCCGGGCGCGTTTGGGCCTGGAAAGCCACACCGTGATGCGCGACCATGTTCGCATGCGACATGTATTTATCGAGCACTGATCCTCATGACTACTGTACCTCTGTATCGCGCCGCCCATGGCCGCACTGGCGACAAAGGAGATCGCTCCAACATCAGCGTAATCGCCTGGAGGCCCGAGCTATGGGAATTGTTGGTGGAGCAGGTAACGGAAGCAGCCGTGGCCAAGCTGTTTGCCCATCGTTCTCCCACAACCATTCGACGCTACCTGCTTCCCCAACTACACGCAATGAACTTCGTGCTTGACGGTGTGTTGGACGGTGGTGTTAATAGTGCCTTAAACCTTGATGCCCACGGCAAAAGCCTCTCGTACCTACTGCTGGATCTGCCGATCGACGTTCCAGAGCAATTGGCCTCGTTGCTGGTCGGCGAAAACGAGCCATTCTTATCTTGATGTGAAGCTTGAGCAAGCTTAAGCCAGCCTATTTCCATAACAGCCAAAAATGGCTGATAACCGCAAGGAGACAAACGATGAAACAAGCTCACTCCACATGGCGCCGGGCCATGCTGATGACCGCTGCCGTAACAACCTGCCTAAGCCTGCTTCCCCTGACTGCCCATGCGCAGGACAAAAAGCTGCTTATTGGCACAACGTCGTCGTCATCGAGCCACTACGGATACTTTGTCGCTGTCTCGCAAGTCGTTAATAAACAAGTGAAAGGCGTAGACACATCCGTGACCGAAACCGGTGCGACCATGGACAACCTGCGACGCATGGAGCGTAATCAGGTCGACTTTGCACTGGTGACCACCAATGTGATCCATCACGCCAATGCAGGCACCGGCGACTTTGCCGGCAAACCCAACAACAGCCGGTTACTGTGGATCTACACCATGGCGCCCCAGAACGCGATCGTCAGAAAGGACGCCAACATCGTCGATCTGCAAGCCCTGAACGGAAAAAAGTTCAACACGGGTCTCAAAGGCTCCGCCACTGAAAAAACCACGGACGCCGTGTTCGAAGTGCTCGGCATCCAGCCGGATGTGGTACGGGGCTCAACCGGTGAAATCGTCGATGCCGTCAAAGACAACCGCTCGGTGGGTTACGTAAAGTCGGGGGCTGGCATGAAGCTGGACGCGTCCTCGCGCGAGATCGCCACTTTTACGCCTATTCAGATCCTGGGCTTGACCGACAGTCAGCGAGACAAAATCAAAGAGGCAATGCCTGAACTCTCCATGGTTGACGTGCCGGCAGACAGTTCCGTAGGAACCGCCGCCTACACAACCTGGGGCTTCGGTGTCGGTGCCGCTGCCTCTACGCAAATGGATGAGGAGACGGTCTACCAGATCGTCAAGGCGATCTGTGAAGACAAGACCGTGCAAGCTGCCGCGTTCGCAGATGTTGCTGACGTGGACATTGCCGAGATGACGTTAAAGTATGCCGCCTCCCCTCTGCACCCTGGCGCCATTCGTTACTTCAAGGAGCGCGGCCTGGACGTTCCTGACCGACTGATCGGTCGCTGAAGACGATAGCGAATACATGGCGATGCATCCTTTACGATCCCAAGCGGCAACTGCCCTAACCTTGGCCTTGAGTCTGTTTGTTCTAGGCACGGCGATCTTTGGCGCAAGGGACGCATTGGTTCAGCGGTCCATTTTCCTGGGTCTGGTCATTCTTGTGGCCTTGCTCAGATACCCATTGCTCAATGGCACACCGTGGTGGAGGCTGGGCGTTGCGATAGATGCAGCGCTTGGCCTGCTGGCCACCGCAAGCTGTGTGTGGGTCGTGCTTAACGCAGACACGATCATGAACAGTCTGCCCACTGCCGGCACGCTTCACATCGGCATGACCATTGTGCTGGTCGTAACCATACTCGATCTGTCACGACGAGCCATTGGTCTTATCTTTCCGGCCATGGTCGCCGTGGGACTGGCTTATGCGCTTCTGGGCCAGCATATTCCGGGGCCGCTGGGGCATCGCGGCTTTGACGTGTATTTCATTACCGAAACGCTGCTGCTTAGCGATATAGGCCTTTGGGGCTCATTGCTCGGGGTGGCGGCGACAATTATTGCGATCTTCTCTCTGTTCGGTGCATTTCTGCTGCATTCGGGTGGCGGCGCCACGTTTATGGATCTGGCCCTGCGTGTCAGCGGTCGGTCCACTGGGGGGGCGGCCAAGATCGCAACCATCGCTTCGGGGTTATTCGGCATGGTCAGTGGCAGCGCGGTCGGCAACGTCGCGACCACGGGCGCCTTTACGATTCCCTTGATGAAGCGGCTGGGCTATCCGGCGTCCCTTGCCGGCGCAGTCGAGGCGGTTGCCTCGACTGGCGGCCAACTGGCGCCTCCCATCATGGGCGCAGCTGCCTTCATCATGGCGGAAATCATCGGCAGCGACTACCTGTCAATCGCTGCGGCAGCCGCGCTACCGGCGGCACTGTTCTATTGGGGTGTCTTTGCCACCGTGCATGTCACGGCACAAGAAGAGAAGCTGGGGCAAGTGCCTGATGATCAGATTCCAGCATGGGCGACTATTCTGCGTGTCGACCGGCTGGCTTCTATCGTCTTGTCGATTGCTGGACTGACCATCGGTATTCTGCAAGGTATGTCACTGCAGACGGCGGCGTTTTATGGCATTGCGGGTGCAGTGGCCGGCATGTTCGTGGCAGCAGTCTCGCAACGACTGCAATCGACTTCTGCCAAGAAGTCACCCCCTACGGAAAAGCATCCGAACATGCTAGCGCCCATACTGCGCCAAGCTCGCAGCGCGTTGGACGAGGGGGCGACCGGACTGATCATCGTCGGTATTCTGCTTGCAGGCGCGCAAATTCTAGTGTCCATGATCAACCTCACCGGGGTCGGCGTAACGCTGTCATCGATGATTGTGGGCGACGGTAACGCACCTGTACTGATGATCGGTCTGGTTGTCGCGCTAGTATGCATGATTATGGGCATGGGCATTCCCACAACTGCTGCCTATGTGCTGGTCGCGGCAACACTCGCGCCCGCGCTCATTAAAATTGGCGTCAGTCCCATCGCGGCACACATGTTCGTCTTTTACTACGCGACTTTGTCTGTCATCACCCCGCCCGTTTGCGTGGGAGTCTTCGTGGCGGCGGGATTGGCGGGCGAGCGTTGGGTAGCCGTTGCACGCCGGGCAGTCACGCTAGGGGCTGTCACCTATGTCATCCCGTTTTTGTTCCTGTTGTACCCGCTTATGCTCACCCCCAGCTTCAGTGTGGGCTATTTCGAAGCTGCGCTTAGCGGCGCCATATTCGTGGCATCGTTTGCCTATCTCTTTGGTGGCGCACGCGTCAGCCGTTGGCGGTTTGTCGACATCGCCGCGTGGCTGTCCATTGCCGTCCTGGCCACCGTTCCAACGCAAGCAGGCCTTGTTCTTTCTGCAATGGGCCTAGCCTTGATGATCTGGCTGCGGCATCGACACCGGGTCACAAGCCTTTCTTGTCAGAAGGCTGTTTAACTAGCGCTCAAGCAAAAGGCCAGTCGTTCGCGACTGGCCTTGTTTGCCTGTTCTTGCGGCTTACGTATGCGTGATCTGGGTTCCCAGCACTTTCATGCATTCGCGCATGAAAGCGGCCAGACCCGTCCAGCCTTTGGCCGAGACCATGGTGCCGTCGACATAGGCCTCGTGCGGCTTGACGTCGATATAGGTGCCGCCCGCCAGAATGACTTCCGGCTCACAAGCGCCCAGGGCCGCCACTTTCTTGCCACGAATGACCCCGTCTACCGCGACGAGGATCTGAACGCCGTGGCATATCGTGAAGATGGGCTTTTTCTCTTCGTGGAAATGACGGACCATGGCTTGAATGCGCTTGTCGGTCCGGATGTACTCCGGCCCGCGCCCGCCGGCGCAATATACCGCGTCGTATTCGTCCAGGTTCACCTCGGAGAAGGTCTTGTTGATTTCGGCCAGATGCCCGAAGCGCTCGATATAGGTTTGGTGTCCCTCGAAGTCATGCAGCGATGTCTGGATCATCTCGCCCGCCTTTTTATCCGGGCAAATGACATGGACGGTATGGCCTACGGCCTCCATGCCTTGCTGGAAAACAAAGATCTCATATTCCTCGGTGAATTCACCGCAAAGCATGAGGATTTTCTTGCCGTTCATATAGTCCTCCTATGGGCAGTTAGAGCGGCCAGGCTTGGTGGCCCGGCCTGTTTGCATCAGAATGGGCTGTCAGGGAAGTAGAACTGATCTGCGTTCTCTGGGGTGATCAGCGGCGCATCCAGCTTGAAGTTGCCGCGCATGGGTGCCTGACCGGTAAACTGGGCCGCCGTCATGTAGATGGCCGATTTGATCATCGATGGCGGATAAGGCGTCGAGATAGGGGTGATGGCGTTCTTGGCTTTTACCAGCTCGATGACATCTTTCATGCCGTTACCACCCAGCGCATATTGGATCTCTTTGCGGCCAGATTGCTTCATCGCCTCAAGCACGCCCAACAGCATGTCGTCGTCATTGGCCCAAACCGCATCGATATGCGGGTACTTGGCCAGGTAGTCTTGCATCAGCTTGAAGGCCTCGTCTTGATTCCAGTTGGCATACTGAATATCCAGGATCTCGATGTCAGTCTTGGACATCACATCGGTGAATCCCTTGATCCGCTCATCGTCAATGACGGTCGGGATGCCACGCAACACGACGATCTTGCCTTTGTTGCCCAGCTTGTCAGCCAGCCACTTCGCCGTGTTGGCCCCCACGGCGATATTGTCGCCGGCGACATATAGATCCTGTATGGTGGGGTCGGTCAGGCCGCGATCGACCACCGCAATAAAGGTACCGGCCGCCTTGACCTGTTCAACAGGGCCTGTCAGTTCTTCCGACGTAAAAGGCAAAATGACCAGCGCATCCAGCTTGCGGCTGGCCGCCAGGTCTTCCAGCGCCGATACCTGCGCTGTTGCCGAAGGCGACGTCTTCACCACCACGTCGATATTCGGAAATGCCGCCTTGATTTCCTTGGCGGCCTGTTCCGCGTGATACACAACGCCGCCGGTCCAGCCGTGCGTCGCAGCGGGGATGGACACGGCTATGGTTTTTTTCTCTTGTGCCAAGGCACCGGTGGTGGTTAGTGCCACGAGGCTGACTGCGGACAGCAGGCCAAGTGCCTTTTTGGTTATCGCTTTCATTTGTCTCTCCTGATTATGGTTGTCAATTCTTTCTCCTTGAAAGCCTCCACCCCTCCTCGTGGCGGCTACTTGATGAAGCGATGCGCAAGCATCGCGAGGATAATGATCACGCCTTGCACGGCGGCGACGAGGTATTCGGAAACCATGTTGGACAGCACCATCAGGTTCGCGATTACCTCCAGAATCAATGCACCGGCGACGGTTCCCCAGATTCGGGCTTTGCCACCGCGTAGCAGCGTGCCGCCGATCACCACGGCGGTGATCACCTGCAGTTCCCATAGCTGGCCGGTGGTGGGCGTCGCGGCGCCCAGACGCGGGATATAGCAGATCGCGGCGATGGCCACGCACAGCCCCTGTATGACAAAGGCCATAGTCCGAACCTTGGTAACCGACACGCCCGAGAAGCGGGCAACATCGGCACTGGATCCAACGGCCGTGCAACGGCGCCCGTATTTGGTGCGATACAGGATGAAGGCACCGACCAGCGCCACGGCCAAGGTAATGGCCACCGGTATCGGAATGCCCAGTACGTCGCCGAAGTAAATCGGGCGGTAAGGATCGCGCAGCGCCCTATCCATGGGGATAGAGCCGCCGTCGGACATCCATGTGATCAGCGCGCGGAAGATCCCCATGGTGCCCAGCGTGGCAATAAAGGGTTCGATCTTGCCTACGGTGACGATCACCCCGTTCAGCAGCCCACAGGCGGCACCGACCACCAGACCTGCGCCCGCCCCCATGAAGATCGCATTGGCGCCCATCGAGGGTTCAAACCGATTCATGATCAGTATCATGATGCCGGTTACGAAGGCCATCATGGAGCCCACCGACAGATCCAGGCAGCCCGACGAGATCACGAAGGTCGCGCCAATGGCGATAATGGCGATGAACGCCGAACGTGTCACCACGTTGGCAATGTTGGTCCCGGTAGCGAAGTTGGTGTTCAGCATGACGCCGACCAACAGCACTATTGCCAAGGCAATGAATGGGCCCAAGGCGGCCCAGGGGATGCGGCCAGAAGGCCTAGCCACTGGGATATTCGATGTTGTGCTTGTCATTTTGGTCTCCTGCGCCGTTTCTGTTTAAACGGTCTTGTGGGCTTGCCTCGTGTGCATCGCCGCTGGTGGCTGCGTAGACGACGTTCTGTTCGGTAATGTGATCGCCGGTCAGTTCGGCCACGACGCGGCCTGCACGCATGACCAGAACCCGGTCGGCAAGGCCGACCAGTTCGGGGAGTTCCGACGAAATCACAATGCAGGCTTTGCCTGATCGAACCAGTTGGTCGATGAAGTCGTAAATTTGACTCTTGTTGCCGATATCGATGCCGCGGGTAGGCTCGTCGATGATGACGACCGAGGGGTCGGTCATCATTACCTTTGCCAGCAGCAGTTTTTGCTGATTTCCACCGGACAGCTGACCGGCATTCAGATGAAGCGATCCCACGCGTATGTCGTAGTCGCCCACTGCCTTTTGCAGTGCTCGGGTCTCTTTGCTTCGATCCAGCGCAAGGCGCGTGTGGACACGATCCAGTGCCTGGAGTGTCAGGTTGGGTGCGAGCGGCTCTTCCAGCAACAGGCCCTTGCCCTTGCGGTCTTCGGTCAGGTAAACCAGGCCGTGTTCCCGCCAATCCTTGACGGAGCGGTGCTGGACGGGGAGGTCCGCCATGTCGATCCGGACGGCATGAGCTGTCCGAAGACCCAACAGCCCCTCGAATAGCTCGGTGCGGCCGGAGCCTATCATGCCGCCGATACCCAAGACTTCGCCGCGTCGAACTGCGAAGCTGGCTTCTACCGCGCCATGATCGACAGACAATTGGTCCACCGACAGCAGTGGACTGCCCGACGGCTGGGGACGTTTTGCCGGATACAGCACGTCCAGTTCGCGGCCGACCATCAATTCAGCCATCTTGCGCTGCGTCAGGTCGGACGCGGGCCAGGTGCCTATCATTTTTCCGTCGCGCAACACTGTTATGCGATCAGCCAGCGCCTCGACCTCGTCCAGGCGATGTGAAATATAAAGGACCGCAACGCCGTTTGCCCTGAGTCCGCGAACGACATCCAACAGCGCCGCCACTTCGTCGTTGGCCAGCACGGCGGTGGGTTCATCAAATATCACTACCTTGCGCGGTTCCAGCAGCGCCCGGGCAATTTGTGCCAGTTGCCGTTGCGCCAGCGGGAGATTACCCACGCGGTCGCGAGGGCGGCAGTGCGCGCCGATGGAAGCAAGGACTTCGGCAGTACGCTGGTTCATGGCGCGGTCGTCGACCATGGCGCCACGCGACAGCTCACGACCAAGGAAAAGATTCTCTGCAACGGTCAGGTCTGGCGCCAGCAGGATTTCCTGGTGCACCAGCACCACGCCTGCAGCCTCCGCAGCCGCAGCATCTGCGAAGTCAACAGGCTGCCCAGCCATAAGCAGGCGGCCTTCCGTGGGCGGCACATAGCCGGACAGCAGCTTCATGAGCGTGGATTTGCCCGCACCATTCTCGCCGATGATGGCGTGGACCTCGCCCGCGTGGATATCCAAGGTGGCATTGGAGAGCACGGTGATGGCGCCATAGGTCTTGGTCAGACCCGCAGCAGCAAGCGCCGGCGGATCGATAGACGTGTCTGCCATTTGGGCCGTGGCGGTTATGGGAAGCGTGGCAGCCATGGCTTATTCGAAGGCCAGCATTAACCGGTCGCGCGAACGCTCTATGTGTACGCGCATCGCCGCTTCTGCAGCCACGGCATTGCGCGCACGAAAGGCTGCCAACAGGTTCTCGTGTTCTTCGAGTGCCTCTTGGGTGACCCGGCTATGGAACATCAGGCGGAACAAATGCAGGTGGACGTGCTGGTTGAATAGCGTTGAGCGGATGACTTCATTTCCGGCGATGCGCAGAATTTCGTCATGAAAATGCGCATCGGTACGGGCAAAGCGCGAGTAGCGACTGGTTCGGTCGACTGGCGCATCGCCATGCGCCATGTCGGCGGCAATCTCTTCAATGTGGTTAAGCGCAACGGGGGTCATGTTGAGGGCAGCCAATCGGGCGCCCTCGGGCTCTACCAGCAGACGGAAGTTGAATAAATCCTCGAATTGCTTGCGCCCCAGTTGTGGGGCGGCGCTGTAGCCAATGAGGTGCGCCTTGTGAACCAGGCCCTCGCGCTCTAGCCGCGAGAGCGCCTCGCGAACCGGCGTCTGGGACACGTTCAGCTCGCGGGCGATGACGTCGATTGGCATGCGCGCACCGGGAGCGATCTCCAGTGACATAAGGCGTTCGTAGATGCTGTCGTAGACACCGTCCACCACACTTGGCGGGCGTACCAATGCCCCAGCCTGCTTTTCTCGTAGCGCTACCATGGTCGTTCGCAGCCTCGTTCAGTTGTTCTTGACATGTGAAAATGTTGGCATATAAGATATCGGATGTCAAATAAAATATCCTATACGATATGATAATGGAAGCGCGGGCACGGCAGTGCGCAGCGCGGCTGCTTGAAGATCGCGGCACACCGCCCGACGCTGCATGCCTGCAAGCCGACGTCCTGATCGAAGCGGAACTGCGAGGCCTGCCCTCGCATGGGCTCTTGCGTTTACCGCGCCTGCTCGCGCGCATCGATAAGGGGCTGGCTGTCCCGGCTGCAGTCGGCCTGCATCATTGGCGGACCACCGCCGTGCTGGAAGTTGATGGGCAACGCGCACTTGGCCCTATCGCCATGATGGCGGCGCTGGAAGCCATGATGCCCCGATTGCAAGTTGCAGGTATTGCACTCGCCGCCATCCGCAATGCCAATCACATCGGGATGCTCGCGTACTACGCGGAACAAGCCGCCGCACGCGGCGTCATTGGCATTGTGCTTTCCACCAGTGAAGCACTCGTCCACCCTTATGGCGGCACCCAGGCCATGTTGGGCACCAACCCGATTGCCATCGGCATTCCCACGGCGGATGAGCCGTTTGTTCTCGATCTGGCAACCAGCCTTGTCTCCATGGGCAAGATCCACAGCCACGCCTTGCGTGGCGAGCCGCTGTCCGATGGCTGGGCCGTCGACAGCTCGGGCCGCCCTACGACCGATGCCCTGGCCGCCAAGCATGGCGCCATCGCACCGTTCGGCCAGGCCAAGGGCTACGGACTTGGATTGGCCTTTGAACTGTTGGTGGCGGCACTTGCAGGATCAGACCTCGCCCCGGCGATACGCGGCACGCTGGACGCGTCCGAACCGGCGAACAAGGGCGACCTGCTGATCCTGATTGACCCGGGTACGCGTGATGGCCTTGCCGCGGGGTTGACGGAATATCTGAACGCCATACGCGCTTCGCGCCCGCTACACCCTGACCGGCCTGTGGCCGTGCCCGGAGATGGCGCGCGCCACCGCCGTATAGCGGCCTTACGCGATGGGATCGATATTCCCGCCGCGCTTCTGGATGAACTGCAACGTGTGGGCGGCGACTGCAAATGGACATAACAAGGAGAGAGACCATGGAAAATTTTGGCACGATCAGATCGCCGCGCGAACTGATATTTGGAGCCGGGCAGCGCCGGGCGCTGGGCCTGGTAGCCAAAGGCTTGGGCCGTCGGGCGCTGGTGGTCACTGATGAGCGCTTGGCGTCGGATGCAGACTTTCTGGCGATGATTACCGATCTGGAAGGCAACGGCCTGATGCTGCGCATCGAAAGCGGCACCCTGCCCGACGTGCCGGCGGAAACCACTGTTCTGATCGCCGACGCAGCCCGCGACTTCGCGCCGGACCTCGTCATCGGCGTGGGCGGCGGCTCTTGCCTGGACATGGCCAAATGCGTGGCGCTATTGCTGACCCACGGTGGGCGCCCACAAGATTACTACGGTGAGCTGAAAGTCCCGGGGCCGATCTTGCCACTGATCGCAATTCCGACAACGGCCGGCACCGGCTCTGAAGTCACACCGGTTGCCGTCCTGTCCGACAGCGAGCGCAGTCTGAAGGTGGGTATTTCCAGCCCGCATTTGATCCCCACTGCGGCGATTTGCGATCCAGAGCTAACGCTGACCTGCCCGTCCGGACTGACCGCTATCGCGGGTGCCGATGCCATGACCCATGCCATCGAGGCATTTACCGCCACCCGCCGCCCCGTCACCCCACAGCTGACACAGGAACGCGTGTTCATTGGCAAAAACGCCTTATCGGACCAATTCGCGCTTAGGGCGATCTCGCTGCTGTGGCAAGGCCTGGAAGCCGCTTATCGTGACGGGAGCAATGTGGCGGCACGCGGGCAAGTTATGCAGGGCGCAACCTTTGCCGGCCTGGCTTTTGGCGTCGCCGGCACGGCAGCCGCTCATGCAATACAGTACCCGGCCGGCGCCCTTACTCACACCGCCCATGGCGCGGGCGTGGCTTGCCTGATGCCTTGGGTCATGGAGTGGAATCGCCCGGCGATAGGTGAAGAATTGCAGCAGATGGCCGCTGTAATGAATCTACCCGACGGGGCGGCTGTCATCCCAGCCATCTCGGCGCTGTTCGGACGGATAGGGATTCCATCGACGCTAGCGCAGCTTGGCCTGGCGGAAGACCAACTGGACTGGGTAGCAGAGCAATCTTGCGGCATCGAAAGGCTGATTCAGAATAACCCCCGTCAGCTTGATCGCCGTGACATGCGTCAGCTTCTGGACGCCGCCTTTTCGGGCGACGCCAACCTCATTCAGCAAGACAGGAACCTTCAATAATGGCACCAGACACCCTACACGGCCAGGACTACGCCGACCCGGCCCTTCATGCACAAGGCCTTTATATAGCGGGCGAATGGTTGCCCGGCACCGGCATCCCTGTTGTGGATCCCGCCACCGGCGATCTGCTGGCCGAGGTTCCAGACGCTTGCACCGAGCAGGCAATGCGCGCCATCGATGCTGCCGAGGCCGCGGCTGCGAACTGGCGTTCGACGCCAGCCCGCCAGCGAGCGGAGATTCTGCGCCGGTGGTTCCAACTGATGACCGAGCACGCCGACGAGCTGGCCAGACTTATCTCCCTGGAAAATGGCAAGGCACTGTCGGACGCACGTGGCGAGGTCGCCTATGCCGCCGAATTCTTCCGCTGGTATGCCGAAGAAGCAGTGCGGATTCCTGGCGAGTTTCGTCATGCGCCCTCAGGCGCGCATCATATCCTGGTCGATCACCAACCGATCGGCATCGCGGTGCTGATCACACCCTGGAATTTTCCTGCCGCGATGGCCACACGCAAGATCGGTCCGGCGCTGGCCGCCGGCTGCACGGTGATCTTGAAGCCCGCCTCTGAAACCCCGCTGACGGCCTACGCGATGGCACGGCTAGGCGCCCAGGCGGGTGTGCCGCCGGGCGTGGTCAACGTGCTGACAAGCACACAACCGGCCGCCATCACGAACGCCATGCTGGCTGACCCGCGCGTGCGCAAGCTGTCGTTCACCGGGTCCACCGGGGTCGGCAGAGTGCTGTTGGCTGAAGCAGCAAAGACAGTGGTTTCGTGCTCGATGGAGTTGGGCGGCAACGCGCCATTCCTGGTTTTCGACGATGCCGATCTGGAAGCGGCGCTGGACGGCGCCATGGTGGCCAAGATGCGCAATGCGGGTGAGGCCTGTACCGCTGCCAATCGGTTCTATGTGCAATCAGGCATCCATGACGCCTTTGTTGCTGGTCTGACCAAGCGCATGGCCGCCCTACGGGTCGGTGCTGGTACCGATAAAGCCACTGAAGTGGGACCGATGATCACGACCGCTGCCGTGGCTAAGCTGGACCGCCTGGTTTCGGCTGCCGTGGCACAAGGCGCGCGTGTGCATACTGGCGGCAAACCGCTACCGGGTAACGGTTATTTCTATCCACCTACCGTTCTGGACAAGGTGCCCCTGGACGCGGAGATCGCGCATGCGGAGATATTCGGTCCGGTCGCCTGTGTCTATCGATTCGAGGACGAAGCAGAGGCCATCGCCTTGGCGAATGATACCGAGTATGGTCTGGCCGCTTATGTCTATTCGGCCGATCTGTCCCGTGCACTACGGGTGGGCAAGGGCATCGAAAGCGGGATGATCGCGATCAACCGTGGCTTGATGTCGGACCCTGCCGCCCCCTTTGGCGGTGTCAAGCAAAGTGGGCTGGGGCGCGAAGGCGGCGTAACCGGCATCCTGGAGTTCATGGAACCAAAATACTTTGCGGTAGACTTTTGAACATGGCTCAGGACCTCTACCGCAATCGCGACTTCATCCCGGACTTTGACGACATCGTCGCCGAAACGGCAGCGCGATCGCGCGAGCTGGCCGCGCGGGTCGATATTCGGCACGACGTGCCTTATGGCCCCGGGCTGCGTGAACGAATGGACATCATCTTGCCGCCACGCCTTGCCAAAGGCGCGCCGCTACATATGTTCATCCACGGGGGTTACTGGCGCTCGGGCAGCAAGGAAGATCACCGATTGATCGCGGCGCCGGTGCTGGCGGCAGGCGGAATTGCCGCCATGGTTACCTACGACTTGATGCCGGCCACCCGGCTGGGCGCCATTGTTGGCCAAGTTCGCGCAGCCGCCCGGCAATTGGCAGCGATGGCGTCGGAGCTCGGCGCAGACGCGGCCAGGATGACAGCCAGCGGCCACTCGGCCGGCGCCCATCTGGCCAGCTATCTTGCCGCTATCGGCCCACAGGAAAGCACATCCGTTAATTTGCCTGAGCTGCGAGGGCTGCTTCTGGTTAGCGGCATCTATGATCTGACGGACATTCCCGGCAGCTTTCTGAAAGACGAGGCCAAGATGACCACAGCTGAAGCCTCAGCGTGGTCGCCGTTAACATCGCAGCAATTGCCTGGGCCACGTCGCATCGTGATGCTCGCGCAAATGGACACCCCGCCGTATCACGACCAGGGCAAGCGCTTTGCGTCTTTGTTGCAGCACGATGTTCCAGAGGCGGAATTTATCGCCCAGCCCGGCCTGAACCATATGACCATTGTCCTCGCCCTGGGGGACCCCAAGAGCTCTGCGGGGCTTTGTCTCTCCGGTTTGGTCGGCGACTGAAGCCCCCTGGCCGTCACCTATAAATCAAGTCAATAACAATCGTCTTTCCGGGCTCGGGTAGCTCGAACTGGGCCTCGGTAAATCGCGCTGCCCGCATTGAAGGATTAATGTTCTGCGAGAAGCCATAGCCCTTGAGCGGGATACCGAACAGATTGGTCTCCAGCTTGCCCGTATCGTTGTGGTCATGAAAAACGGACACCGCATAGCGGCCTGGTGCCAGGCCCGGAAACACCGCGCTTGCCTTCTTCGCCTGGGGATCGACAGGAACCATCATCCGGGCTAGCGCTTGGCTATCATCCTTCGGGAAACCCTCGGCTTGCGCGAACAGCGCTACGGCGACCCTACCTTGCGATGTATTGACCCCCTGCACCACGACAGTAAGCTCGGCCGCCACCGCGGCCACTGCCAATAGTAGCCCTCCAACAAGAAAGGCCACCGCAAGGCATACCCTACGCAAACTAAGCATGCCCTTGCCCCTTCCACCAGCCATGAAAGCTAAGCGGCGTGGGATGACGCAGACGCAATACGGCGATCGGACCATCCGCGATGCGGTCCGCCAGCAAGATCGCCAGAAACGAGCGGCCCGTGGCGCCGTCCAGGCCGACGGATAACAGCCAACCTTGTTCGCCATCTTCTACCTTCGGGTCGGGAACAAATATGGGTTCGCCCAGGTGCGCCTTGTCGCCCATGTGGAAGACTTCGCGGGCGCCTGTGTTCATGTCTACGCGGGCGAGGCCATTATGAAAAACGGTGGGCCCGCGCGCGGTGGTGAAATAGCCGTAGCGATGCGGGGTGCATCCGCGCTCTGGTGCGATCATGGGAAATTCATGATTCTCGCTGCTGACGATTTCCTCCACTGCGCTACGCTGCGATAGGTTGATGATGTAGCGTCGAAGGGTGCCGGAGTAATTTTGGTCGCCGCCGCGCCCGTCCATGATGGCGCGGAAGGCGGCGTGTTCGCCCAGGAAATGATCGGGCGCGTCGTAGCCGACAAAGTCCGCCACGATGCTATTGCCGACTTCATAGGCGTTCAGGGCATGCCACATGAAGGTGGGCGGCGCAGGGATGATCACAGGCGGCTGTACGGCATTGCGGTCGATCACCATCAGTAAGTTGCCTTTGTCGGGCCGCCAACGCATGCTGTCCGTAAAGCTGTCCAGACCGGTAAGGAAACGTGCGAAAGAAGGCTGGACCGGCTGCAGGGACACCACGATGTAATGCTGGGTGGCAAACCAGTCATGGAAATAGGCCGAGCGCGGCGCCGGCACGCGTTGACTGAAGCGCAATGAACCTAGCGCATTATGTTCGGCGATGTGCAGATGCATGCTGCGGCCGTAAGTTACGCCCAGCAGTATCCATCCGCCGGTATGGCCATCCGTCTTGGTGTGTGCCTTGTAGTCGACCCGGGCGCCGGGCTCGCCCACCGCTTGCTGGCCCAGCGTCTGAAGGGTGTCTGGATCCAGCCCGTAAGGAAGTCCGACTTCATCAAAGGCGTAAAGCATGTTGTTCTTGACGACCGCGGTCACCCCTGCCTGCGACTTGATCCTGTTGCCAACGTTGCTTAGCAAGCCTCTGGGCGAGCGCGTGGTCCAGGTAGGAAAAATCAGTTTTCCAGCGGCTTCTTCGGCGATGTATTTTTCGGTACGAACATAACGGTTGCGATACCGGACATGGCTTGCATCCAGGTCGAACGCCTGTATCATGCCGTCGCCATCCAGCAAGTGCTTCTTGCGCACACCGCCCAGTTCGAAGCGGCCGGGGCCGTTGCGAAACAGCGTGCCTGTCAGCCCGAGCGGAATTGCGCCCTCTACTTCCGGCGCGTAGTCATGCTCGTCCTGCATGGACGTGGCCAAGCCCGAAAGCCAATGCGCTTCGGTGGATGCTGCATTCACGTTCGTCATAGCTGCTCCTGTCTCAAGGATGCGTGTCGCCTCAGGGGCATGTTACAGGATCAGCAAAGCCAGATACTGATGTTCGCCCCTATTGACGAAGCCTGATTGTGTCTATTACCATGACTTTATGTCTATAGAACCTAACGTCTTCCATAAAAGCCGGATGCCCCTGTATTTGCAGGTCGCCAAGCTCATGCGGCAAAAAATCGAAAGCCAGGAATGGGCTTACGGTGCGCAAATTCCGACGCTGGAGAAGCTGGCCGACGAGTACGAGGTTTCGCGCATAACGCTGCGGGCAGCGCTTACGCAGCTGGAAAACCAGGGCATCGTGCGGCGTACGCGCGGCGTTGGCACTTTCGTGGCCAAGGATCTGTCCGCCCAGCGCTGGTTCAAGCTGCCCAACAACTTCGACGAGCTTGTCGATACCGTTGGCAACTTGAAGATCCGTTTACTTTCCATAGACCACGAAGCATCCAAGCTGGAGCCCGCGCTGGACTTCGGCACCGTTGGCCCGGCTTACGAACATATGCGGCGCGTCCACTACTACAACGACGAGCCCTACTGCCTGATCGACATTTACGTGGCAAAAGACATTTTTGAAGCGGACCCAAAAGGCTTCCAGCTTAAGCCGGCAGTACAACAATTGGTCTCGATGCCCGGTGTCGACGTCGTTCATGGTCGCCAGATTATGCGTATTACCGTGTGCGATGAAGAGACCGCCCCGCATCTGGACATCGGCGTTGGCGATCCCATAGCCGACGTATGCCGCAGCTTGCTGGACGAGCAAGAACGCATCATTTATTACGCGCACATTCAATACCCCGCGCAGATGATCCAAATCGATGTCGACCTCATGCAGGGCCGCAAGCGCACGGCCAATAAAAAAGCCGTCGCAAAACAGCCATAAAGTAATTTCTACGGAGACATCCATGAATAAAAGCAGTAACGCCCTGGCCAATTTTGGTTGGGCGGCTCTCCCTTTCATTTTTCTGTTGGCGTTCTGGTCACTGCTGCGCATGACCGGACTGATCAACCCAACGCTGCTGCCTTCACCGACCGAGGTGGCCCAAACGCTATGGATCCACCTGAACGAAGGCGACTACCTCATTAATGTATGGATGTCCGTGCAGCGCGTGGTGCTCGGCCTGGTGATGGGTATGCTGCTGGCGGTACCCGTGGGATTCCTGATCGGCTGGTATAAGCCTGTGCGCCGCTTTGTCGATCCATTGATCAACTTCTTCCGTGCCCTGCCACCGATCGCCTTGATCCCTCTGGCGATTGTGTATCTTGGAATCGGCGAGGTGGCCAAGGTCGCCATCCTGTTCTATGCCTCTTTCTTTGCGGCAGTCATCGTGATGTATGAGGGCATGATTCAGATCAGCCCGGTCTACATCCGCGTCGCCCGCACGCTAGGCGCCACCGACCTGGAAATCTTCCGCAAAGTGATGCTGCCCATGACGGTGCCGCACATGCTTACTGCCCTGCGCGTGGCGCTGGGAGTTGCCTGGGCCACGCTGGTCGCCTCCGAACTGGTGGCAGCCCAACAGGGGCTGGGCGCAATGATCCAGAACGCGTCGGCCTTCTTCGATTTGCGCACGATCTACCTGGGCATTATCAGCATCGGCGCACTGGCGCTGCTTATGGACATCGCGCTGCGTCGGATCTCGAACCGACTCGTAAGCTGGCAAGACAAGGCGGAGCATTAAACATGGAACAGCAAAAAGAACGCATCGGTTTCGACAATGTGTCGATGGACTTTCAAACAGCCAACGGCCCCCTTGCGGTCGTGCGCGACATGTCTTTCAGCATCCGGCAGGGCGATTTCATTTCTCTTGTGGGGCCATCAGGCTGCGGCAAGACAACGCTGATGAATATGGCTGCCGGATTCCTCAAGCCGACTCGCGGCACCGTCACACTGGACGGCAAGGAAATCGAAGGCCCCGGGCCTGACCGCGGCGTCATGTTTCAGGAATATGGGGTGTTTCCCTGGCTTACCGTCGAGCAGAACATCGCCTTCGGGCTCGAGCTGAAAGCCAACAGCGTAAAAGTGTCGGCAGCAGAAAAGCGGGAAATCGTAGAACGCTACCTGAACCTGATGGGCCTGGCGGATTTCCGCAAAGCGTTCCCAAAGACGCTTTCAGGCGGGATGCGCCAGCGTCTGGCGCTTGCCCGCACCTATGCGGTCCAGCCCGAATTCGTACTGATGGACGAGCCTTTTGGCGCGCTTGATGCGCAAACCCGTAGCGCCATGCACGATCTTCTGCTGGAGATTCTGCATGCCGAGGGCAAGACCGTCATGCTGATCACGCACTCGGTTGAAGAAGCCGTCTATCTCTCGAACAAGGTGCTGGTCATTTCGGCCCGCCCCTCACAGATAAGGGAGGTGGTTGATATCCCCTTCCCCTACCCCCGGAATCGTTCCTTACAGGAAACACCGGAATTCAACGCGTTGCGCTCACACATACACGATTCGGTGATGCGCGAGTACGCGGCGCAAGAAGCACAAGGCAAGCCCAAGGCCACCGCCTGACTAAACGGACTCGTTCCGATAATAAACGGAGATACCCCATGAAACGTCGTAGCTTTCTTGAACTAAGCGCAGCATCCGCCGTGGCGATTGCCGCTCCCTCCATCGTTCGCGCGCAAGCGCCCAGCAAACTGAAAGTGGGCTATTTGCACACCCTGGCAGTCGATGGGCAGCTATGGCTGGCCGATTCGATGGGCCTATGGGAAAAGAATGGATTGAACCCGGAATTCATTCAGTTTCAAACCGGTCTGGAGCTGTTCCAGGCTATGAGCGGCGGCTCGATCGACGTGCTGTCCACGGGCGCCGTGCTGTCGAACTTTCCCGCCCGCGGTCAGGGCAAGGCGTTTCTGATCAACAACGTCGAGTTCGCCACGGCTCAGCTATGGGTACACCCGGACATGGGCATCAATAGCTTCGCCGACTTGAAAGGCAAGAAGATCTCGACGACGGCCGGCACTACCGCCCACGTGTTCCTGGACAAGGCCTTGCGCGCCAACGGCGTAGACCCCAAGAACGACGTGCAGATCGTCAATCAACGTATGCAGGATGCGGTAACCGCCTTTATTTCTAAGGCGGTTCCGGCTGTCGCATTGTGGGTTCCGTTCAATATCTCGGTACGCAGCCGCGTGCCAGACGCAAAGATGCTGGTCGATGCTTCTGCCTACTATCCTGACGCGGCGATCACGGGCGGCTGGGCAGCCGGCAACGGTTTCTTCGAGAAAAACCAGGACACGCTCAAGCGGATTATTTCTACCTGGACGGTGGCCAACGACCATCTGATCAATAACACCGACGAATCGCTGGCGCTGATCCAGGAAAAATACTATCCCCGTGTTCCGCTGTCGGACATCAAGGAACAATACCAGGCGCAGAAGATGTTCACTTCGCAGGAATGGGCCAAGATGTACAAGGACGGCACGGTCACCCAGTGGCTGCAGCAGGTAACCGACTTTTTTGTCGACTTCGCCAACATCCCGAACGCCGTGCCTGCTTCAACCTACTTCGATCCTAGCCTTTACCTCGACATCGTCAAAGCATGAACAACACGCACACCCGGCAGGACTCTACTGCCGGCGCCTACGATTACATTATCGTGGGCGCCGGCTCGGCAGGCTGCGTCCTGGCCAACCGTCTTTCAAAAGATCCGTCGGTAAAGGTGCTTTTGCTTGAGGCGGGCAAGGCCAACAAGAATTTCTGGCTGCATCTACCGGTCGGCTATTTCCGCACCATTTACGATCCGCGGTTCTCGCGTCAGTTCGACACCGAGGCGTGCGAAGGCACCGCGGGGCGGAACATTGTGTGGCCGCGTGGTCGGGTATTGGGCGGCTCAAGCTCAATAAACGGCCTGCTGTATATCCGCGGGCAACACGCCGATTACGACGGCTGGAGCCAAATGGGCGCACGCGGCTGGGATTACCGATCCGTGCTGCCCTTCTTCAAGCGCTCGGAAGGCTATGAAGGTGGCGAAAGCGAGTACCACGGCGGCAGCGGCGAGCTGGGCGTCTCGGGACTGAAGAACGATCACGTCTATTGCCAGGCATGGGTCGAAGCCGGCCAGCAATTCGGCCTGCCGTTTAATCCGGACTTCAATGGCGCCACCGAGTATGGCGTGGGCCCGTATCAGTTGACACTGAAAAATGGTTGGCGCTCCAGTGCCGCCGTGGCCTTCCTGCGCCCGGTCCAAAGCCGGACCAACCTTACTGTGCTGACCGAGTCGCACACGACGCGCGTGCTTTTTGAAGGCACCAAGGCCGTGGGCGTCGAATGGCTGCACAAGGGCCAGGTTCAGCAGGCGCGTGCCGACCGTGAAGTGATCCTGGCCGCGGGTGCCATTCAGTCGCCGCAGTTGCTCCAGTTATCGGGCATTGGTCCCGCCAAACTGCTGGAGCAACTGGACATACCCGTACGGGTCGACGCTGCTGAAGTGGGCGAGAACCTGAAAGACCACTATCAGGCGCGCACCATCGTACGCCTGAAGAAAAAACTGTCGCTTAACAATGACGTGCGCAATCCGGTCAAGCTGGCCGCTATGGGGCTGGAGTGGTACTTCAAGCGCAGTGGCCCCCTGACGGTCGGAGCCGGACAAGTCGGCGGGTTCGCACGGACCGAATTTGCCAGCGACGCGCGCAGCGACATGCAGTTCAATGTCATGCCATTGTCGGTAGACAAGCCCGGCACGCCGCTGCACAACTACCCCGGCTTTACCGCGTCGGCCAGCCAATGCAGGCCCGCTTCACGCGGACGCCTGCAGATCCAAAGCACCGACCCGTTTGCTTCACCGCGCATCGAGACCCGCTACCTCAGTGAAGAGATCGATCGCAATACCTTGGCCGCAGGCATAGAAACGCTGCGCGAAATCTATAACCAGCCTGCGTTCCGCGACTTGATCGATGGCGAAGTCCTGCCAGGATCCCATCGAAAAACACGCGAGCAAATTACTGCCTTTGCACGAGAAGGCGGGGGTACGGTTTTCCACGCCGTCGGGACCTGCCGCATGGGCTCGGACGAACGCGCTGTGGTGGACCCGACACTGAAGGTTAACGGAGTGACGCAACTACGTGTCATCGACGCTTCAGTGATGCCGGAAATGGTGTCCGCCAACACCAATGCAGCCGCCATCCTGATCGGTGAAAAGGGTGCACACCACGTGCTGAACGACCCATTCTGATACCAGCGCAACAAGACAGGAATGACAAATGTTTGAATACGGTAACCTGATCGACGGTCAGTGGCGTCGCGGCTTGGCTGCGGCTTTTACTACACACAACCCGGCACGTCCGGCCGAAGTCGTCGGCAGCTATACGGCCGCCACAGCCGCACAGGTGGACGAGGCGGTACGCGCTGCCCGGACCGCACAAGCGCATTGGCGCAGCCTGCCGCCTACAGAGCGCGGCGTCATCGTCGAGAAGTTTGTCGCTGCCATCGAGGCCAAGAAAGACGAACTGGCGCAAGCGATTTCGCTTGAACAAGGCAAGCCGCTGGTCGAGTCGCGCGGCGAGACTGATAAGTCCTGCGCCGAAGCACGCTTCATGATCGGAGAAGCGGCACGCAGTCACAGCCCAGCCATGCCATCTTCGCGGGCGGGTTTCCGAAATTCCGTCATACGCCGCCCCCGTGGCATTATCGCTGCGCTTACGCCCTGGAACTTCCCCATCATGGCGCCGATGCGCAAGATCGTACCGGCGCTGGTCTTCGGTAACGCCGTAATACTGAAGCCCTCCGAGTACACGCCCGCGACGGCCTGCATCGTGGCTACCGCCGCGCAAGGCATCTTGCCGGATGGTCTGCTGCAGGTCGTGCTAGGCATGGCGGAAACCGGACAGGCGCTGGCCTCGCATCCGGGCATAGACGGGGTGGCCTTTACCGGCTCGGTGCCGGTAGGGAAAAAAGTCTATGCTGCAGCAGCCGAGAACCTCGCAGAGGTGGCGCTGGAGCTGGGCGGCAAGAACGCCGCCATCGTTCATGACGCGGATGACCTGGACGCCTGCCTCGATCAGATCATTGGCGCGGCCTATCAGTGCGCCGGCCAACGCTGCACGAGTATCAGTCGCGTGCTGGTTCACGCGCCGCTATTGCAGGCTGTGCAAGACGGCCTGGTGGCGCGGGCGCGCAAGCAGGTGTTGGGCAGCAGCACGCAAGCTGGGGTAACGATGGGGCCTATGAACAACGCCCAACAGTTGGGCAAGGTTGTGGCAATGGTCGAAGCCGGCGTGGCCGAAGGCGCCCGGGTGCTGACCGGCGGAAAAGCGGCCAAGGTGCCCGGTTGCGACGGCGGCTACTTTTATGAGCCCACCATACTTGGCGAGGTAAGGCCGCAGATGTCGGTGGCACGCGAAGAGATTTTCGGCCCGGTAATCTCCGTCCTGTCTTATGACACCATAGACGAAGCGTTTGCCATACTTAACGGCGTCGAGTTTGGACTGACTTCGGCCCTATTTACCAACGACCTTGCATTGGTCCAGCGGTTTATCGCTGAAAGCGAACACGGCATGCTGCATGTGAATCACGGCACCATACCCGAGAACCACATGCCGTTTGGCGGCATCAAGCATTCTGGCGTGGGCGCCTATTCGGTCGGATCGAGCGCGGTTAATTTCTACACGACCGAGCACGCCGTCTACATCAAAGCATGAATAAAGGCAGGTTGATTCGATGATTTCCCTCTCCGAGCTTGGCCCCATCCGCGTCGCAAAAATCGACACGCTGGTCTACAGGGCGCCGATCACCGATCCGGTGCAAACGTCGTTCGGGATTATGCACGACCGGCCGGCGGTGTTGATTCGCATCGAAGACGACGCAGGCGCCGTCGGATGGGGCGAGGTCTGGTGCAACTTTCCGGGTGTGGGCGCAGAGCATCGCGCGCGGGTGGTCGACTCGTGCATTGCGCCCATACTGCAAGAGCGCAGCTGGTCGCATCCCACGCAGGCGTTCGAAGAACTGACAAGACGCTTGCATGTATTGGGCCTGCAGAGCGGCGAGCCCGGCACCATGGCACAAGCCATCGCCGGAACCGATATTGCCATGTGGGATCTGGCCGCCAAACGCCTGGATCAGCCCTTATGGAAGCTGCTGGGCGGAAGCCGGCAGATCCAGGTCTACGCCTCGGGGCTCAGCCCCACTGCGCCAGAGCAACTGGCCGCGCAGAAAAGGGATGAGGGTTATCGGGCATTCAAGTTGAAGGTGGGCTTCGGCGCTGAGCGGGATCTGGCCAATTTGCGCGCGCTGCGCAGCATGTTCGGTCCTGACACCGCGCTGATGATAGACGCCAATCAGGGCTGGGACCCAGACACCGCCATCGAAATGAGTGGCCTGCTGGCCGAGTGCAATCCGCTGTGGCTGGAAGAGCCCATACAGGTGGACCACACCTTTGCGCAATGGCGGAAGCTGGCCACCGCCTCCAAAATCCCACTTGCAGCGGGCGAAAATATGCGCGGCGAGGCAGAGTTTACGTCGGCCATTGCCTCTGGCGCCTTCGCCGTCCTGCAGCCCGATCTGGGAAAATGGGGCGGCTTCAGTGGCTGCCTTGCAGTGGGCAAGCAGGCACTGGCCAGCGACCATCTGTTTTGCCCTCACTGGCTGGGCGGCGGGGTTGGCCTGGTCGCATCCATGCAACTGAAGGCTGCCATAGGCGGTGCCGGATTCGTCGAAGTCGACTCCAACCCCAACCCTTTGCGCGATCTGTTTGCCGGCGAGCTCGTGCGACCGGTGGACGGTGCCGTCACCTTGTCCGAGCTACCCGGCCTGGGCATTACACCAGACTTGCAGGCCGTCAGCAGTTTCCTGGTGCCACACGCTTACGCCTGACCTGAGCCCCCACAGTTGGCCTATGCTTACGCCTGTGCTACGCCGCTTTTTTCCTTTCCTTAATTGGCCCAGACCCAATCGCCAGACCTTGGGCCGCGATTGTTGGGCGGGTATCACGGTGGGACTGGTGCTGATTCCGCAGGCGCTGGCTTACGCCACGCTGGCCGGCATGCCTGCCCATACCGGTCTGTACGCGGCGCTCCTGCCCAGCGTCGTCGGCGTGCTCTGGGGTTCGTCGGCCTTGCTGGCTGTTGGGCCGGTCGCCCTGACCAGCCTGCTGGTGTACGGCGCCTTGTCCCCCATCGCCCAGCCGGGCAGCCCACAATGGGTAGCACTGGCAATCTGGCTGGCGCTGTATGCCGGCATCATGCAGTTTTTGCTGGGCGCCTTCCGTGGTGGCCGTATCGCCAGCCTGGTATCAACGCCAGTCATGGTGGGCTTCATCAACGCGGCAGCGGTCATCATCATCTTCAGTCAATTGCCGGCTCTATTGGGTATGGAGCTATCGCCAGGCGGATCTGCCGGCATCATGGAGCGCCTGCGCAACGCAGCCGCCATACCGATAGTGCCAGTGTTCGGTTGCACCGCTATCGCCTTGCTGCTGGCCCTCAGGCGCTTTCTGCCGCGACTGCCGGGCATATTGATCGTAACGATAGGCAGCATCGCGGTCAGCACGATGGTTGGCTATTCGTCAGCCGGCGGCAATGTGGTTGGCGATGTGCCATCCGGCCTGCCGCCGCTGGCCATACCGCCGGCGATCTCTCTGGACAGCCATCGCCATCTGCTGCCGGCAGCCCTGATCATCGCACTGATCAGCTTCACAGAGGCCATGTCCAGCTGTCGGGTCCTGGCTCGAAAAACCAATGAACAATGGGACGAAAACCAGGAACTGCTGGGCCAGGGGCTGGCAAAAGTCACCGCTGCATTCTCGGGCACCTTTGCCGTCAGCGGCTCGTTTTCGCGCTCTGCCCTGAATCTGTACAGCGGCGCTGTCAGTGCATGGTCGACTTTATTCGCGGCTGCTACGGTGCTGGCCTTTCTATTGTTTTTAACCGAGTATTTGTTCCACCTGCCCAAATCGGTACTGGCCGCGATCATTATCGTACCGGTACTGACACTGCTGGACCTGAACGCATTCCGACAGCTGTTTGCTGCCAAAGCGTCCGATGGCGTGATCGCCGTCGTCACCTTCCTGGTTACCTTGCTGGCACTGCCCCACCTATATTGGGGTGTCGTCGCCGGCGTCTGCCTCAGCGTGGCGGCCCACTTTTACCGGAAATGCCGCAGCCGCTAAACAGAAGCTCAATCAGGACCTGACGCAGGCCGGCTCCACGTAAATTTCAGGTCTGTGGTCTTGCCTGCCACGATGGTGACATCCTTGCTTTGCGATTTGCCCTGGTAGGTGACGACCAACTGATAGGCACCCGGCTTTACATCAGCCAGGAAATAAGGCCCCGTAGACAACGTATCGAGCACGACCTTGCCATCGGCTTCGCTCAGGCGCACCTGGACGTTGCCCGCATAGGGTGACGATGCGCTGCCCGACGCGGCGACGGCAAAGGTCAGGGCCAGCGTATAGTCCGAGCGCGCCTGCTTGAGCGCATTGGACTCGTCCTGGCCGAAGCCGCCCGTGACATACTGCACGCCGTTTGCGGTCTGTACCGGCGGCAGTTGCGCTTGCGCCGCCGTTGCCAGGATTGCGCCAGTCGCAAGCACGGCCGCCAGACTGCTGCGCTTAACCACCGTTACGCTCCGGATCAGGCGGCGTATACGCAAGGCCGGCATTATCTTCGGACACGATCTTGTCGGGCTCCACGTCGTCTTCCAAGGGTTCTTCGCCCGTATTTTCGACCTGCGGTCGCTCCCCCGTATTGTGCCGATCACTATCGGTGTCAGGCGAACTGGCCGGCATATCGCTACCGGAATCAGAGGAATCACTTGGCCCGAGGTTGGGCTCCGTCAGGCCGGTCCCGGTCAGGCTGACTTCTTCCTCGAAGTCTTTGTCCTGTCGGGCCCGTTCCAGGTCTTTGTCTGTCACCATGGTAAATCTCCATAACGTTATTTATTGCGTATCCAGGCCCAGGCGCTCGTGCCAGTCGGCAATCGATTCTTCCGGATAGCCCCTGAACATCTTGTCGGCGGGACGCGCTGCCACTTCTACCCAGGAAGCCTTGTCGTCCAGGAAAAGATGGGTGTGTTCAGGCGGAACAGGCAAATTGGTGTCTATGGCCGACGCAAAAGGATGAATAAGGTCGGGCCACTCTGGGCTGAACAGCCACAGGGCGCTGCCGCAGCGATTGCAGAAGTGACGCTCGGCCGTGCTTTTGCGGCGCTCTTCGTGATCGGGTTGCGCGATCAAGGCGTGGTAAATCGAGATATGCTCGCCGCCAGTCAGCTTCATGCTGCGCGCATCCGCACTGAGGTTAATGGAAAACCCGCCCCCACCTTGCGTTTTGCGGCAGATGGAACAATAGCAACGCTGATAAGGGTAGGGATTGATGCTTTGGACGGCGAACTGCACCGCGGCGCAATGGCATGATCCTTCCAGTTGCATGATGGTCCTCCTTCAGTCCGGCGTTTTCTTGCCCGGTATCACTCCCTTTTCGTCCTGTCCGCTAAGCTTGCCGTCGTCCTCGGGTGACGGGTCCTGCAATAGGTCCCCAAGCAGCTCGTCCTCCCGACGTGGGCTGTCGTCCGTCGGCACCGGAGTCGGCTTCTTGTTGGGCTCTGCACCTTGTCCACCTTGCGTATTCGAGTTTGCCATGTCTGCCCCTTTTGCGGCTTGCGGATGTAGGATGGCTGACCAGCAAGAGCCATACCCGCCGGGGCAGTTCAGTCTTGCAGGCCCGCCAACGGCATGGCCGCCAACACCTGATACTGAGAGCCGCCCGGCGATGGGGTCGATGCCACCAGCACACAGCGCTGGGGACGCCACAACAGCGGGGGGCGGCTTAACTGGTCCAGGGCGCAGGGCCCGGCCTTGCGCAGCAGCGACACATGCGGACGAAATGTGGACGCGGGCTTTTGCCAGCCCAGCGCAGCCAAGCGCCCCCAAAGCTCGTCATAAAGGCTGTCCAGCCAGGGGACACGATCAGCGTCCGAGCGCCCCGGACCAGCCCAGACGATACGCGGGCCCGTGAAGCGTCCGTAGCGTTGCAATGCCAGATCATCCACCACAGCCGGCCACGTTGGCACCTCGCGCATTAATTGCTCTGCCCGCCCAGGCGATGTGGAGCCCAGGAAGGCCAAGGTGATGTGCAAGGTGTCCGGGCGCATTACCCGCCCGCCGCAAAGCGCATGGGCGTCTTCGGCCCATTTCGACATTTCGGCCGCGGCCTCTGGTGACGGCCATAAACCAAAAAACAGCCGCAAGGCCGGCGCCGAGTCCGGTCGATGTGGACTTCGTTCTTCGCTGCTCATAAAACCTGCTCCTTTCGAGGACACGATGATGTCAGTTGAACCAGCGGCGCCACGGCGGTCAAGTGCCGTTTGACCGCTGGTCTGCTCAAGGGCATACCCCTATCCCGAATCATTGACGTTCAAGCATCCGCTTGACTAAGATCGAACCGCTATACATCCCTGCCAACTTTCAAGACTATGGAGCCACTCTGTGAAGTCTCAGTCGCTGGACATGATCACCCGGTTAGTCGGTTTTGATACCGTCTCGCGCAACTCCAATCTGGCGCTTATCCATTACGTTCGCGACTACCTGGCCAGCCATGGTGTCCAAAGCCACCTGGTGGGCAATGCAGAGGGCTCCAAGGCCAACCTTTATGCCACTGTGGGGCCAAACGAAGAAGGCGGGATCGTGTTGTCCGGCCATACCGATGTCGTACCCGTTGACGGCCAGCCCTGGGACACCGACCCTTTCACTATCGTGCAGAAAGACGGGCGGCTGTATGGACGTGGCACCTGCGACATGAAGGCCTTTTCCGCCATCGCCCTGGCCATGGTGCCCGACATGCTGCGCAAGGGCCTGAAGCGGCCCGTGCACTTCGCGCTTAGCTACGACGAGGAAATCGGCTGTTTCGGCGCGCCGTCCATGATAGACAAGCTGGTTACCGACATCGCCAAGCCGCATGCCGTCATTGTGGGCGAGCCCACCAGCATGCGGCCCATCGTGGCCCATAAGGGAATAGCAGCACTGCGCACCACCGTTATCGGGCACGAGGCGCATTCCAGCCAGGTGCAACGCGGTGTCAGCGCCGTCATGACGGCGGCCAAGCTCATTACCTTCATCGACGGCATGATGGCCGAGAACAAGGCGGCCGCCGACCCGGCCAACCGGTTCGAACCCCCTTACACCACTCTGCACGTGGGTGTGGTCAATGGCGGCACGGCACTGAACATCATCTCGCGCGAGTGCAGTTTTGTCTGGGACATACGCAGCCTGCCCGGCGACGATTGGCGCGCCTACCTGAAGCGCTTCGAGGCGTATGCCAACAGTCTGCTGCCCGCGATGCAAGCGATCGCCCCGGCCGCGTCCATCAGCACCGAGATACTGGCCGACGCGCCACCATTGAAAGATCAGGGCGGCCCCGCCCAAGAACTTGTTTTTAATCTTTGCGGCCACGCGCACGGCGATGTCGTGCCTTATGCGGCCGAAGCCGGACAATTCCAGGAACGGGGCTTTTCTGTGGTGCTGTGCGGCCCTGGTTCCATCGACCAGGCGCATCAGCCCAACGAATACATCGACATCTCGCAGGTCACGGCTTGCGAAGCATTTCTGGAGGAGTTGACCGACCAGCTTGCACGCTAGATTCCGCCGATTAACGGTGCATACCAACACACCACTACCTAATACGAAAGGCAGGAGACAACCCATGAAACTAAACAAACTGTTCACGCACACCGCCGTCGCGGCCACGCTGGCATTAAGCCTGGGCCTGGGCCCAGCCGCCGACGTGCAGGCTAAGACCTTGAAATGGGCCTACCAGGGCGACATGATGTCGCTGGACCCCATGTCGCTGAACGAAACCTTCACCCTGGGCTTTCAGGGCTGGTTCTATGAAACGCTTACCGGCTACGACAAGGACTTGAAGCTGGTGCCCATGCTGGCCGAACGATGGGAAAACCCCGAGCCCACCAAATGGGTGTTCCATTTGCGCAAGGGCGTGAAGTTTCATGACGGCAGCGATTTCACCGCTGACGATGTCATTTTCTCGTGGAAGCGCAGCCTGACGCAGGGCTCCGACATGAAGGGCTACGGCGCCAAGGCGGCCGAGATCAACAAGATCGACGATCACACTGTTGAAGTGATTACGCCTACCCCCAACCCCATCCTGCCGCGCGACTGGACCTTCCTGTACATCATGAGCAAGGGCTGGGCTGAAAAGAACAACACCACCGAAGCAACCAACGTGAAAGGCGGGGAAAGCAACTACGCCAACCTGCACGAGAACGGCACCGGACCCTTCATGGTGGTGGACCGCCAGCCAGACGTCAAGACCACGCTCAAGCGCTTTGACGGCTACTGGAACAAGCAGATGCCCACCAATGTCACCGAGATTGTCTTCCAGCCGATTTCACAGGAATCCACCCGCGTGGCGGCGCTGATCTCGGGCGAAATGGACCTGGTCATGCCCGTACCGGTGCAAGACTGGCCGCGCCTGGAAAGCGAGCCCAATGTCGACGTCCTGAACGAACCCGAGGCCCGCGCCATCTTCATCGGCATGGACCAACACCGTGACGAACTGCTGTTCTCGAACGTCAAGGGCAAGAACCCCTTCAAGGACAAGCGCGTGCGCCAGGCGATCGACCTGACGGTGGACACCAAGATCATCAACGAGAAGATCATGCGTGGCGCGGCCAAACCGCTGGGCACACTGATCGCGGACAAAATCAACGGCTACGATGAATCGTTCGGCGCGCCTTATAAAACCGACATCGAACAAGCCAAGAAGCTCTTGGCCGACGCCGGCTACCCGGACGGTTTCAGTGTGCAGCTGGATTGCCCCAACGACCGCTATGTGAACGACGAGAAAGTGTGCCAGGCGGTGGCCAGCATGCTGGCGCGTATCGGCATCAAGATCGACCTGCTGTCCCAGACCAAGTCCAAGTACTTTGCCAAGGTGCTGCTGCAGGCCGGCAACAACACCAGCATGTACCTGCTGGGCTGGACGCCAAGCTCAATTGATGCGGCCAATGCACTGACCAACCTGGTGGCTTGCCGCGATACCAAGGCGGGCGCCGGCCAGTTCAACCTGGGCGGTTACTGCAACAAGGAAATCGACGCCCTGACGGCCAAGATCGACGTCGAAACCGACCAGGCCAAGCGCAACAACATGATCAAGGAAGCCTTCACCATGTTGCATAACGACTACGGCTATCTGCCGCTGCACCAGCAGCCGATGTCGTGGGGCGTGCGCAAGGGCATTACAGTGGCTCAACGCGCCGACGATGTGCTCGACATCCGCAACGTGGTCATGCCTTAGGCCAGTATGTTCGGTTTCGTAGCACGCAGGGTCGTTCAGTCTGTTTTCGTCATGCTGACTGTGGGGTTGATCGCGTTTTCCATGTTTCGCTACGTGGGCGACCCGATCAACAACATGGTCGGTCAAGACACAACGATGGAGCAGCGGGCCGAGATGCGCAAGCAGCTTGGCCTGGACGACCCCTTCCTGGTGCAGTACTTCCGCTTCGTCAAGAATGCGATCCAGGGAGATTTCGGCATGTCGTACCGCCAGCGCAGGCCGGTCAGCGAGCTTATCCAAAGCCGTATGCCGGCCACGCTGGAATTGTCGTTCGTATCTGCACTGATGGCGCTGTTCTGCGGCATACCCATGGGCATCTATACCGCGCTCAGGCGCAAGGGCGTCTTGTCGCGCAGCTTCATGACGCTGTCGTTGATCGGCATATCGCTACCGACCTTCCTGATCGGCATTTTGATGATTCTGTTCTTTGGCGTCATGCTGCGATGGCTGCCCAGCTTTGGCCGGGGCGAGGTCGTGCAACTGGGCTGGTGGTCTACCGGCTTTCTGACCAAAAGCGGATGGCAGTCGCTAATTATGCCGGCCTTTACCCTGGCGCTGTTCCAGATGACGCTGATCATGCGGCTGGTTCGGGCCGAGATGCTGGAAGTGATGCAAACAGACTTCATCAAGTTTGCCCGCGCGCGCGGCCTGCCCGAACGCATGATCAATTTTCGCCATGCGCTGAAAAATACGCTGGTGCCGGTTATTACGATTACCGGCCTGCAGCTGGGGTCCATCATCGCCTTTTCCATCATTACCGAGACTGTGTTCCAGTGGCCGGGCATGGGCTTGCTGTTCATCCAGTCCATCAGCGCCGTCGACATCCCTGTCATGGCTGCCTATCTGCTGCTTATCGCCTTCTTCTTTGTCATCATCAACCTGATCGTCGACCTGCTTTATTTTGCCGTCGATCCGCGCCTGCGCGTGCAGAAAAACTAGAAGGCCCCGCGAAACACTATGGCCACCACGCTACTGTCCCGCCTGTCCAACAGCGACATCTTTTACAGCTTCCGCCATTCGCCCACGGCCATGATTTCCGCCGCTGTAGCGCTCATACTGTGCCTGGGCGCGGTGTTTGCGCCGCTGGTGGCACCCCACAACCCTTTTGACCTGGCCACCCTGGACCTGCTGGATGCCAACTTGCCGCCGGTCTGGAATGCGGAAGGCGACGCGCGCTACTGGCTGGGTACCGACGATCAGGGCCGCGACATGCTATCGGCCATTTTGTACGGCGCCCGCATTTCGCTGCTGGTGGGTGTGGCGTCCGTATTGTTCTCGCTGGTGCTGGGCGTGTCGCTCGGCCTGATCAGCGGTTATGCCGGCGGGCGCATCGACAGCGTCATCATGCGTATTGCCGATGTGCAGCTGTCTTTTCCCGCCATCCTGATCGCCCTGCTGGTGGACGGCATTGCCCGCGGCCTGCTGCCGCGCGATGCGCAAGACAGCCTGTCGCTATACGTGCTGATTTTTGCGATCGGCATCTCGGGCTGGGTACAGTATGCGCGCACGGTGCGCGGCGCCACCATGGTCGAACGCAACAAGGAATATGTGCAGGCAGCCCGCTTGATCGGCATGCGCCCCTTCACCATACTGCGACGCCACATCTTGCCCAACGTCATGGGGCCGGTGCTGGTGATCGCCACCATACATCTGGCGGTGGCCATCATTACCGAAGCGACGCTGTCCTTCCTGGGCGTGGGCATTCCGCCCACCACGCCGTCGCTGGGCACCCTGATCCGTATCGGCAACAGTTACTTGTTCTCGGGCGACTGGTGGATTTCCATCTTCCCCGGCATTGCGCTCGTGCTGCTTGCCTTGTCGGTCAATTTGCTGGGCGATTGGCTGCGCGATGCGCTCAATCCCCGCTTAGGCTAAGTGGCGCACATGGCATTACTGGACATCAACAATCTGCACATCGAGTTCTCCAGCCGCCGCGGCAACGTGGTGGCCATCCAGGACGTCAGCCTGTCGCTGGAGAAAGGCGAGATCCTCGGCGTGGTGGGCGAGTCGGGCGCGGGCAAATCGACCATAGGCAACGCCGTCATTGGCCTGCTGGAGCATCCGGGCAAAATGACGGGCGGCACGGTGCTGCTGAATGGCGAACGCATCGATGCGCTGCCTCGGCAGGCGTTTCGCAAGGTGCGAGGCCGGCGCATAGGCATGATCTTCCAGGATCCGCTCACGTCGCTGGACCCCTTGCAGACGATAGAAAGCCAGCTGGTCGAAACCATGCAAGTGCACCTGCATCTGGACCACCAACAAGCGCGCGCCCGGGCCGTCGCCCTGATGGAAAGCGTGGGCATCGAAGAGCCCGACATCCGCCTGAACCACTACCCGCACCAGTTCTCGGGCGGCATGCGGCAACGGGTGGTGATCGCGCTGGCCTTGTGCTGCGAGCCGGAGGTCATCATCGCCGACGAGCCGACCACAGCGCTGGACGTATCCATACAGGCGCAGATACTGGATCTGCTGCGCAAGCTATGCAAAGAAAAGCAAATGGGCATGATCCTGATCACGCACGATATGGGCGTGATTGCGGAAACCACCGACCGGGTCGCGGTGCTGTATCGTGGCCGGCTGGTGGAGGAAGGGCCCACCCGACAGATACTCGGGACGCCGCAACACCTGTATACCAAAAGCCTGATCTCGGCCGTGCCGCGCTCCGACATCAAGCTGCGCCGCTTCCCCATGGTTACCTATATCGAGGACGTGCAGACGGCAAGCGACGGCAGCAATCTGGCGATCGCCACCCGCTGGATGGGTCAGCAACGCGACTTCGGAAAATCGTCGGGCGCGCCGCTGGTGAAGGTCGAGAACCTGGGCATGCGCTTCGTGCTCAAGCAATCCTTTTTTAAACGCAAGCGCGTCATGCTGCAGGCCGTCAAGGATGTCAACCTGACCATCAAGGAAGGTGAAGTGTTCGGCCTGGTGGGCGAGTCAGGCTCGGGCAAGTCGACCATAGCTCGGCTGATAGCGGGGCTATATGAAAGCAGCGGCGGTTCGGTGACCTTCAATGACGTCAATATCACCGAACTGAACGATGGCAAGCAGATGAATGCGTTTCGCCGCCAGATACAGATGGTGTTCCAGGATCCGTTCTCGTCCTTGAATCCGCGCATGCGCATCCTGGACATCGTGGCCGAACCCATACGCTTTCACAAGCTGGCCAGCACCGAGAAGATCACGCGACAAATCGTCAGCGGGTTGCTCGACTATGTGGGCCTGGGAGACAAGGCCTTGATGCGCTATCCGCACGAGTTCTCGGGCGGCCAGCGTCAACGCATCTGTATCGCCCGCGCATTGGCTACACGCCCACGTTTTCTTATTTGCGACGAACCGACCTCTGCGCTGGATGTATCGATACAGGCTCAAATCCTTAACCTGCTGAAAGACCTGCAGGAGTCGCTGGGCCTGACCATATTGTTCATCAGCCACGACCTGCCCGTCATACGCCAGATGTGTGACCGCGTTGGTGTGATGCGGCACGGCGAACTGCTTGAAGTGGCAGACACCGAGACCTTGTTCTCGGCCCCCAAGCACGACTACACCCGCCATCTGCTGTCACTGATGCCTACCCTGGACTATCTGTCTCGGGAAGGCCTGGAAGCCGCAGAAGAAGTCGGCTGACCTGGCCGGTGTTGCGCCAACCCCTACGCTTTAACGTTTGGATACCAAATACAGAAGCGCCTGCTGGACGGTCGCTAGCGCCGTCCCTATGATACCCACTAGTTCTTGCTGTACCGCTAAGCTTTCCACAACCACCAAAAAAGGACAAAACACCATGGGTATCATCAGCATGATCATAGTGGGCTTTATTGTCGGTTTGCTTGCACGGGCCTTGATGCCGGGCGATCAAAAGCTGGGCATCATCATGACCATCATCCTCGGTATTGTCGGCTCCATCGTCGCGGGCTATCTGGGCGGCGCCATGGGCTTGTACGAGCCGGGAGAAGGCGCCGGCTGGATCGGATCCATCATAGGCGCCATTATCGTCCTCTTCATCTATGGCCTGATCGTCCGCAAGCGTTAGTATTGAGGGCATGATCATCAACACACTGGCCCCCATGGTCGCCGCCTATACCAATGCCTGAGGGCGGCAGCACGCAGGACGTGCAAGCACACTGGCTTGCCGAAACCCTGCGTCTGCGCGAAGCGCTATGGGGGCCAGTGGAAGACGCCGCTGAAGTGCGGCGCGTGCGCGCCGATGGCGGCGAGCTTACTCGCAAAATTCTGCTGCGCGCCCACTATCTTGGCCAACGCGAGCAACATCACGAACTACTCATACGCTGGAGACGCGGCGCCCGGATTGCGCTGCTGCTTCTGGCCCTTGTTGCAATGGTTGCGGGCGGTGCTGCGGCGCTCGGCGCTCTTGGGGACGGCACCCGCCCGGTAAACCTGGTGCTGGCGCTGGTCGGCACGCTGGGTCTTAACCTGCTGGCCCTGCTATTTTGGCTAGCGAGCTTTCTGATTGGCGACAGCGCCGGGGGCTCGTGGCTGGGCGAATCCTGGTTGTGGCTGACCCGCAAATTGGCACGCGGACCCGACGCCGCCCTGGTGCCGCGGGCACTGGTGGGCTTGTTGGCCCGCAATCGCAGCTTGCGATGGCTGCTGGGCGCCGTCAGTCATGGATGGTGGAGTCTGGCAACCGGCAGCCTGCTGCTGACGCTGCTCGCCATGCTGTCCGCACGTCGTTACCAATTCAACTGGGAAACCACCGTTCTGTCGCCCGACGCCTTTGTATGGCTGACCTCGGCGCTGGGCTGGTTGCCGGCCAGGCTGGGCTTTCCCATGCCCACGGAGGCGATGATACGGGCCAGCGACGGCTTACAACAGGTGCCCGACGCCACTCAAGCCTTGTGGTCGGGCTGGTTGCTGGGCTGCATCGTCGTCTATGGCTTGCTGCCGCGACTGATCTGCCTGGCGCTCAGCGCCTGGCGGACCAAAGCGCGGCTGGCGAACCTCGAGCTGGACGTCGGCCTGCCGGGCTACGCGGAACTGCGCGAGCGGCTGGCCCCCTCCAGCGAGAGATCCGGTGTCGATGCGCCCGAGCAGCCCGGCTATCAATCACGCGTAGCGCCGCATCGGCATGCCACGTCGGTCACGGGCGAGCATGTGGCGATCGGTATCGAGCTACCTGCCGATATGCCGCCGCCCTTGGCGCCCTTCCCTGCCGGGGCCATCGACCTGGGCGTGCTGGACAGCCGCTCTGAACGCAAAGCCATGCTGGACCGCCTGCAAACCCAACGGCCGCAACGCCTGCTGATGATCTGCGACGCCAGGCAAACTCCGGATCGCGGCGTCATTGCACTACTGGTGGAGCTTACCGGCCTGGCCGCTGAGGCGGCAGTGGCACTTGCCCGCTCCGATAGCCTGGATGGCAGCCGCACATCCGCATGGCGAGAACGCTTGCTGGCCGCTGGCTTCACCATCGAGCAGATTCATACCGATATTACTGAGGCCGCGCAGTGGCTGATATCCGGCAAGCAAGCCCTGGCTGTAGATCGAGGTCCCCATGACGCAGCTTGATCGTCCTTTGCGACTCGCTGTCGTCGGCCACACCAACACCGGCAAGACGTCTTTGCTGCGTACGCTTACCCGCGATCCGCAGTTTGGCAAAGTCGAAGACCATCCGGGGACGACACGCCATGTGGAAGGCGCCAGGCTGCTTGTCGAAGGCACGGCGGTGGTCGAACTGTTCGACACCCCGGGCATGGAAGATGGCATGGCCTTGCTGGACTACCTGGAGCAACTGGCCCCGGCATCCGAACGCATTGACGGGCCGGAACGCATACGGCGCTTTCTGGACAGCCCCGAAAGCCAACGGCGCTTCGAACAAGAGGCGCGAGTGCTGCGCAAGCTGCTGGACTGCGATGCCGGCTTATACGTGGTCGATGTCCGAGACCCCGTATTGGGCAAGCACAAGGACGAACTGGCCGTTCTTGCCAGTTGCGGCCACCCGCTATTGCCCGTGCTGAACTTCACCCATAGCCCTGAACAGCGTCTGGCCTCGTGGCGCGACGCATTGGCCAGGCTGGGCCTGCACGCCACGGTGGAATTTGACACGGTGGCGCCGGCCCTGGATGGCGAAGCGCAATTGTGCGACAAGCTCGCGCTGTTGATGGACCGTTATGCGCCCGCACTGCAACGACTGAAGCAAGACGTGGCAGAGCAACGCCAATTGCGCCATGACGACGCCATGCGCCTGGTCGCTGAACTGCTGATCGACGCTGCGGCGTTCAGGCTTAGCTGCCAGCCCGAGCAGGATGCCATCAAGACGGCTACGCAGGAACTGCGTAAACGCGTGCGGGCTCGCGAAGAGGCTTGCGTACGCGCCTTGTTGAAACGCTATAACTTCAGCCGCCGCGACTTTCCCACTCATAGCCTGCCCCTGGAAGGCGAGCGCTGGGGCATGGACCTGTTCCACCCCCAGGCCCTGAAAGAGGTGGGCATCCATGTCGGCAAGGGCATGGCGGCCGGCGCCATGGCGGGCGCAACCGTGGATGTCTTCATGGCGGGTATCAGCCTGGGGGCGGCGACCGTCGTGGGGGCTGCCGCTGGCGGTCTTTGGCAGAGCGTCGACAAATTGGGCAAGCGCATCCTGGGCCGACTGCAGGGCTATCAGGAAATCAGCGTCGACGACAATGTATTGCGGCTGCTTGCGCTGCGCCAGCTGGTATTGGTCAGGGCGCTGGAACAACGCGGCCATGCCGCGCAAACGCCTATTGCGCTACAGGCAGACCTGGGCAAACAGGATAAGGGCTGGGGACGGCGGAATTTGCCGGAAGTACTGATCGAAGCGCGCAGCCAACCGCAGTGGTCGGCCCTGGCTGACGACCACCAGGCGACTGCCAGACGCCAGGAAGCCCTACGCCTGTTGGCGCGTGAGTTGGCTCAGGACGAAGCCGTCTTGCAGTAAGCCCTGAGGAAGCGTTTCCTTAAAGCATCACCGGGGCATCGGGAAGGTTGTTGGCCTGATCCCCGTCCAGCGGCAAGGGCGGACAATGGCTGGAAAGGATTTCCTCGATGTCCTCGATTGCGGCAAGCAGGCCAGGGCCGTAGTCCTTGCGCTTCAGGCGCTCTTGCAGCCGCTCGCACACGGCCTGCCATAGGTCGTCGGATGCCGTGACCCCTCGGTCGGCAACAATGTGAATGTGGTGCTTGTCCAGCGCCAGATAAAGCAGTACCCCGGTATCCAGCGGCGTGTCCCACACGCGTAGACGGCCAAAAACTTCCAGTGCCCGCAAGCGGCTGTCGGGTTCGTGACGCGGGCTGACCGCCTCGATCGCCAACATCAGCTCACCGCTGTGCCCCGCCTCGCTTTGACCTATGTGTTCGGCCACTTGTGCCAGCAACTGCGGGGTAAAGTGCTTGCGGCGCAGCCAATGCCCTTCGATACCTGCCAGACCGGTAACTTGCTTCCAGCTTGCCTTACGATGTTGCACGGCGCCCCCTTGCCCGATTCACCAACTGCCGGAAGCGCCACCGCCCCCGCTACCACCACCGCCGCCCCCGCCTCCTCCGCCGAAGCCGCCGCCGCCAAACCCGCCACCACCGCCGAAACCCCCGCCGCCAAAGCCGCCTCCGAAGCCGCCACCCAGGCCTCCCACTACGCCGCCGCGGCGTGATACCCGACTGGCGCTACCGCGCCCTCCGGCACCAAAGCGGCGTCCGATCAAGCTAAGCAACAAGGCCACCACCGCCGCGATGACACCGGCCACAACGCTGTTGAACATCAGGAAAACAAATATGCCCACCGCAAAGGCGGCGAAGCCGGCCGGCATGAAGACACTCATTGCAGCCAGTGGCGCCAACATGATCAGCGGCGATTCGTCCTCATCCACCCCGGCCTCGGCACCCGGCGCAGGAGCCGGCAGGGGTTCACCATCAATGAGCTTTACCAGGCTGTTGACGCCCGCCATGATGCCGCCGCCGTAATCATCCTGCTTGAAATGCGGAGTGATCTGCTCACGGATGATGCGGCCGGCCAGCAAATCGGGCACAGCGCCTTCCAAGCCATATCCGACTTCGATCCGCAAGCGCCTGTCTTCCTTGGCCACGACAAGCAGGATGCCGTCGTCGACTTTCTCGCGGCCGATACGCCAACTGTCGAAAACTCGTCTGGCGTAGCTTTCTATGGTGTCTTCACCTGTCGTCGCCACGATCAGCACAGCCACCTGCGCGCCCTTGCGCTGCTCAAGGTCTGACAGCAGCGCGTCCAGTTGCGACCGGGTACTGGCATCCAGGGTGGCCGTTTGGTCGGTCACCCAGCCACTGATCTCGGGTACGGGCACTGCTTGCGCAAGTGCCGATCGAGCCGGCAAGGCGCCCATCAACAAAACCAGCACCATGGCACACCACCCTGCCAGGCAGCTACGGGCATGCAAATAGCGCATCATGGCCGGGCCGGCTCGGGCAGGCTGAACTTGACCTCGGGATCGCGGGTGATCTCGTCCTGCCTGGACACGCCATAGTTCTCGATGGTGTCATAGCCGAAAATCTTGGCGGTGATCAGCGTGGGAAATTGACGTATGGCCAGGTTGTACTGCTGCACCGCCTGCACGTAGCGGCCGCGCTCTGTGGCAATACGGTTTTCGGTGCCTTCAAGTTGCGTCATCAAGTCCCTGAACAGGCCGTCGCTCTTGAGTTGCGGATAGTTCTCGGAGACAGCAATCAGCCGCGACAGCGCCGACGACAGTTGTCCCTGCGCCTCGTTGAACCGCGCCATGACCGCCGGGTTGTCCAGGTCTTGCGCATTAATTTGTATGCTGCCCACTTTGGCTCGGGCCTCGGTTACCTGTGTAAGCACCGCGCGCTCGTTGACCATGTAGGCATTGACCGAGTTGACCAGCTTGGGGACCAGCTCGGCCCGGCGCTCGTACTGATTCAGCGTTTGCGACCAGGCCGCCTTGACCTGCTCGTCCAGCCGCTGGATCTCGTTGTAGCCACAGCCCGACAGCAGTAAGGACAGGCAAGGCAGAAGGACAAACAAAAGGATGCGTTTCATGGATAGGCTCAGCGAAAGACGTTATCCCGGAAACTTACCCTAATTTGCCCCCGCCATGCAGGGCCGTCACGAAAAATTTCTGTATGCGCCATATGTACGCTACAATACCGCCTTGTGTGCCGCACCAGTCAGCATACTGTCTGCAAGCCATTCTGGCCTTGCCTTTAGCTTTTTTGCTAATCAACTACTTTTATCGTCTGCCTAGATTGGTATCTCTCAACTCGAGCGATAGGCTGTCGCTGGAGTTTTTCTTGAATACCCAAACACCTTTTTCCTCCCTCGGGCTGGCGGAACCTCTTTTGCGTGCCGTTACCGAAACCGGTTACGAACACCCTACGCCTATCCAGGCGCAAGCCATACCTCAAGTACTGAAAGGCGGCGATCTGCTGGCCGCAGCGCAAACCGGCACCGGCAAGACGGCTGGCTTTACCCTGCCCATCCTGCACCGCTTGCTGACGAACCCGCTGCAAACACGCAAGCCCGGCCAGCCCCGTGTGCTGATCCTGACCCCCACCCGCGAGCTTACTGCCCAGGTGGAAGAGTCCGTGCGCACCTACGGCAAGCACACCACCATCCGGTCGATGGTGATGTTTGGCGGCGTCAACATCAATCCGCAAATCAATGCCCTGCGCAAGCCGCTGGACATCCTCGTTGCCACGCCCGGCCGCCTGCTGGATCACGCACAACAGAAAACCGTGGATTTGTCTGCCGTTGAAATTCTGGTGCTGGACGAAGCCGATCGCATGCTGGACATGGGCTTCATCCGCGACATCCGCCGCATACTGGCCCTGTTGCCCAAGCAGCGGCAGAACTTGCTGTTCTCGGCCACCTTCTCGGATGAAATCCGTCAGTTGTCCAAGGGCGTGTTGAACAACCCGATAGAAATTTCTGTTGCGCGTCGCAATACGGCTTCCGAACTTGTTTCGCAAAGCATGGTGCTGACCGAACAATCCCATAAGCGTGACCTGCTCAGCTACATCATCCGCGAAAGCGGCTGGCATCAAGTGCTGGTGTTCACACGCACCAAGCATGGCGCTAACCGCCTGGCTGAAAAGCTGGTCAAGGATGGGCTGGCGGCCGCTGCCATCCACGGCAACAAGAGCCAGGCAGCACGTACCCGCGCACTGGCCGGCTTCAAGGACGGCAAGGTCGCCGTGCTGGTTGCCACCGACATCGCCGCACGCGGTATCGATATCGACCAGCTACCGCATGTGGTCAATTTTGAGCTGCCCAACGTTCCGGAAGACTATGTGCACCGTATCGGGCGCACCGGCCGCGCCGGCACGGAAGGCTCGGCCATGTCGTTGGTGGACAAGTCCGAGATCAAGCTGCTCACCGCCATCGAAAAGCTCATCAACCGCCCCATCGAGCGCACCACCATCAAGGGATGGTCCGTCGATATGGTCAAGGCCGAACCCGCACACGTGCGAGCCGATGACGACCGCCCCCGCCGCAATAATGCGCCCCGTGGCGGCGCCGGCAACGGCGGTCGCGGCAATGGCCGCCCTGGCGGTCAACGCTCCGGCGATGCACGACGCAGCGACGGCACCGGCGCACGTTCTGCGGCGCCGCGTGGCGACGGCTCGGCGCCTCGCCAAGCGGCCCGCCGGCCTGCCGGCAGCCATGCTGCCACCCCGCGTCCGGCTGCCGATGGCGGCCGTGGCAACACGGGTTTGCGCGCCGCGCTGCTGGGTAAGTAACACGCCAGGTCTTCCATGGCTTTCTCCACCTGGCTTGCCTTCTTTGCTGCCTCCTGGGCGATCTCGTTTTCGCCCGGGCCAGGTGCGATCTCGGCCATGGCGTCCGGCCTGAAGTATGGCTTTCGTCGCGGTTACTGGACTACCGTCGGATTAATCCTGGGCATCCTGATTCAGTTCCTGATCGTGGCGGTGGGCCTGGGCGCCTTGTTGGCCGCGTCCGAATTCGCCTTTGGCATCGTCAAATGGCTGGGCGTGGCCTATCTGATTTACCTTGGGTGGAAGCAGTTCCGCACGGATGCCGCGCCGGTTGCGGTTCAGACCCATGATCCGGCGCCTTTCAAGCGTCGGGAGCTGATACTGCGGGGATGCCTGATCAATATCACCAACCCCAAGGGCACGGTGTTCCTGCTGGCCGTGGTGCCGCAGTTCCTGAACCTGCAGGCGCCGCTACCCATGCAGTATGCCGTCCTGGCCGCCACGCTATGTCTGACGGACCTGGTGGCCATGGGCTGCTACACAACGCTGGCCGCGCGCATCCTTAAGCTGCTGCGCAGTCCGCGCCATATCCGCTGGCTTAATCGCGGTTTCGGCGCCATGTTCATTTTGGCCGGTACAGTGCTGGCCTCGTTCAGTCACCATAAATAAAACCAAACGCAATCCGGCAGTCCTCGGCCGGGATCGGTCGAGGGTCGCGCTAAAATCACATTATGAGCATCAGCCAAGAAGTCGCACGACGACGCACATTTGCCATTATTTCTCACCCCGACGCGGGTAAAACAACGCTTACCGAGAAGCTGCTGCTGTTCGCGGGCGCGATCCAGATCGCAGGCAGCGTAAAGGCTCGCAAGGCCAGCCGCCATGCGTCGTCCGACTGGATGGAAATCGAAAAGCAGCGCGGCATCTCCGTCGCTTCGTCGGTCATGCAAATGGAATACCGCGATTGCGTCATCAACCTGCTCGATACTCCGGGTCACCAGGACTTCTCTGAAGATACCTATCGGGTACTGACGGCAGTCGATGCTGCCCTGATGGTGATCGATGCGGCCAACGGCGTCGAACCTCAAACCATCCGCTTGCTGCAAGTTTGCCGTGCACGCAACACGCCCATCATTACTTTCATCAACAAGCTGGACCGCGAGGTGCAAGAGCCGCTTAACCTGCTGTCCGAGATTGAATCGCACCTGGGCATGGACGCCGTGCCTTTCTCGTGGCCCGTGGGTATGGGCCGCTCGTTCGGCGGCGTGTTCGACATACGGCGCAATCGCATGCGGGTCTTCCGTGCCGGCCAAGAGAAGCGTGGCGCGCAGGACGAAATGATAGACGGCCTGGATAATCCCGAGATCGCCAGTCGTTTTGGCGATGCCTACGCCAAAGCCAATGAAGAGATCGAACTGATACAGGCCGCCGCGCCTGAATTCGACCACGACGCTTTCCTGGCAGGCAAGCAGACACCCGTGTTTTTCGGTTCGGCCATCAATAACTTTGGCGTACAGGAGGTGCTGGATGCCTTGGTGGATCTGGCGCCCACGCCCGGTCCGCGTACCGCCATACAGCGCGAAGTGCAGCCCGATGAGCCAAAATTCAGCGGCGTGGTGTTCAAGGTACAGGCCAATATGGACCCGGCCCACCGCGACCGTGTCGCTTTCGTGCGGGTCAGCTCGGGCCGCTTCGAGCGCGGCATGCGCCTGAAGATCGCTCGCAACGGCAAAGAGATGCGCCCCAATAACGTCGTGTCCTTCCTGTCGCAGCGTCGCGAACTTCTGGACGTGGCTTACGCCGGTGACGTGATCGGCATCCCCAACCACGGCGTGCTGCAGCTTGGCGACGTATTGACGGAAGGCGAAACCCTGCAGTTCACCGGCTTGCCCTTTTTTGCGCCCGAACTGTTCCAGGCAGTCGAAGTCAAGGATCCCCTACGCATCAAACAATTGCGCATCGGGCTTACTCAACTGGGCGAAGAAGGTGCAATCCAGGTGTTCAGGCCCGAGGCTTCGGGCGGCGCCCTGTTGCTGGGCGCCGTCGGACAACTGCAGTTTGAAGTCGTGGCCCACAGGCTCAAGACCGAATACAAAGTGGACGCCCGCATGATGCCTTCGCGTTACAACATGGCACGTTGGTTTACAGCCGAGGACCCTGCTGTCTTGCGAAAATTCATGAATGCCAATGCTGCCAACATCGCCTATGATGTCGTCGATGCTGCCGCTTTCCTGGCCAGCTCCCCCGCTCAGCTTCGCGTCGCGCAAGAACTCTACCCCGGCGTGGAATTTCACGCCATGCGCGAGCACGGTGGACGCGTCTTCGGGCAAAATGCTTAACCAGCAACGCTGTCTGCGATTTTTTGCTTTGGCGCCCAGCCCGTATACTGGGCGTCGTTTTCCAGACAGAGGGTAATCATGTCCTGGCGAGTTATTTTTGCAGTATTGGTCATTGCCGCAGGGGCTTCAGCCTGGGGTGGAATACGTCTGGGCGACTGGCTCGTGGCGCATGGACCAGTCGCGCCGCCACTTCCAGAGTTCCCCGAGCTGTCGGAGGTTCCCGTACTGGATGCGGATGGCCGGCCCTACGTGGCGCAACCGCCGCAGCCGCTGACCAACGGTCAGTTGGGCGTGCCCGAGCCACCCGAGCAATTCGCTTGGCAGATCCCACCGACGTCGCTGGAAGAAACCAAAGCCACCACCAATATCGAGCTGGCGACCACCATGATCAGCATGGAAGAAGCCCAAATGATTGCCGACCATGGCGCCGGTCAGACACTGCAAGGTATTGCCGATGTCGGCGGACTGGGTCTGGGAGGCAATAGCGCCCATGGCGAGCACGCGCTGCAGCCGATAGAAGTGGCGCCGCCACCACCGCCGCCCCCGGCGGTCGTCACGCCAAGCAATCAATCGTGGCAGGCCAGCCTTAGACAAGATTTACAGGCGTGCAGCGCCCTGGGCTTTTTTGATCGGCCCAGTTGTGCCTGGGCCGCTCGCAATAAATACTGCCAACCGAACAATGCCTGGGGTCGTGTAGCCGACTGCCCAAGCAAGTCGTTCTAGTCAGCAGTTAAAGAGGCTATTCGCCCATTTGCGACTGCAGATAATTCTGCAAGCCTACCTTCTCGACCAATTCCATCTGGGTTTCCAGCCAGTCGATATGCTCTTCAGTGTCGTTCAGGATGTCCTGGAACAGATCGCGAGAGACGAAATCGCGCACCGACTCGCAATAGGCCATGGCCTCTTTGACGGTGGCCTGCGCAGCCGATTCCAGCTTGTGGTCGCATGACAGGATTTCCGGCACGTCCTCGCCGATCATGAGCTTGTGCAGATCTTGCAGATTGGGCAAGCCATCCAACATGAAAATACGCTCGATCAGCCGATCTGCGTGTTTCATTTCGCCGATGGATTCGTCGTACTCGTGCTTGCCAAGCTTGGTCAGACCCCAGTGATCCAGCATGCGTGCATGCAGGAAGTACTGGTTAATGGCGGTAAGCTCGTTCTTGAGCTGCGCATTCAAATGTTGAATTACGGTTGTGTCGCCTTTCATGGCCATACTCCTGAAGCAAAGTCAGTCGTAAGGCTACCATGGCGGCACCGGAAATGGTTGGGGAATTCAGAGGGCACAGCCCGACCCGCGGCCATTGCGATCGCGGAAAATCGTTACCAGAAACTTCAGGCGCGACGGACGGCCACTTCAACCATGGATGTTGCCACGATGCGTGCGTCGTTGGCGGCATCGCACACCAATGCGCCGGCATCGTGCTGGTGCATGACCTGGCCAGCGTAGCGACCACCCGGCAGGTATTCTGCCGCCGTCTCGGCGCAGCAGCCGCAGCAGGCCGCAACGCCAAGCTGGCCTTGCAGGTCTGACATCGTGGTGGCGCCCTGCGCGACCGCAGTCTGAACCTGGCGTTCGGTGATGGCGTTACAGATACAAATGAACATGAGAACAATTATCATCCAGATTGCGCGAAAGATCAATCTGAAAAATCATCCTGTGGCACAAAACACTACACCGGATCCAGCGCGGCTCGGGCCTTGCGCAAGATAGCCGGTTCGATGCCTGCCGCTTCCCGGTACTTGGCCACGGTACGGCGGGCAATCACGACGCCTTGGTCGGCCAGCCGCAAGGCTATCTGACTGTCCGAAAGCGGCTTGCCAGGGGGTTCATTGCTTACCAACTTGCGGATCAGTTCGCGCACCGCTGTGGCGGACGTGGCCTCGCCATCGTCGGTCTGCAAGGCCACGCCAAAGAAACGCTTCAGTTCTATGACGCCCCAAGGGGTCTGTGCGTATTTCTGCTTGGTCGAGCGAGATACCGTGGATTCGTGCATTTGCAGCTCCTGGGCAATATCGCGCAGACCCAGTGGCCGCATGGCAGCGGTGCCATGTTCGAAAAAATCGCGTTGCCGGTCAACCACGGCCTGCGCCACACGCAATATCGTCACATAGCGCTGCTGCACACTCTTGATCAAGCCGTGCGCCTGCTGCAACTGGCTGTGCAGGCCTGTGGTCGCGGTAGATGTGGCGAGCATGCCTTCGTACAGTGCATTAACGCGTAAGCGCGGCATGACTGCGGGGTTTATTCTGGCGATCCAGCGATCCCCCACGCGTTGCACCAATACATCCGGGACGATGTAGTCGGCCGTCGAGGTCGCCCAGTCGCGTGCCGGCTTGGGCTCAAGCTGCAGCAACAAAGCATGTGCGGCGCGCAAGAGGGACAGCGGACAGTCCAGCGCTTCACGCAGCCTGGTCATATTGCCGGTGGCCAACAGGGCCAGGTGTTCTCGCGCTATACGCTGGGCACAATCGACAACATCCCCAGGAATGCCGGTATCCGGTCCCGCAGCCAATTGACGCAATTGCAGGCACAGGCAGTCGCCAAGAGAAGTAGCGCCCACCCCTGGAGGGTCGAAAGACTGAAGCAGGTTCAAAGCGGCCTGCAATTCGCTGGCTCTCACGCCTAGCGCCTTGGGCAGGCAATCCAGAATCTCTTCCAGTGGTGTAGGCAGGTAGCCGTTTTCATCGAGTTCATCGATCAACAGGGACACCAGGGCGGTGTCGCGGGCCTGGGCACGCGTCAGCCGCAATTGCTCGTGCAGGTGCTCCTGCAAGCTTACAGCCAAGGCCGTCTCTGGACGTGTGGGAGCGTCGGACGATCCTGCGCCGTCACTGCCGCTGGAGGCGCCAGGGGTATCCCACCGATCTTCCTGCGCGTGAGCATCGTCCGCTACCGTATCGGGCGTAACGGTGTCATACTCTTCGTCACGTTCGAGTAGCGGGTTTTCGAGCAGGGCCTGGGCCACTTCCAGCTCCAGTTCGTGCGCCGACAACTGCAGGAATCGTATCGATTGCTGCAGCTGAGGGGTCAGCGCCAACTGCTGATGTTGACGAAGTTCCAGAGACTGACGCGATTGCATAGTTAAAATACGCCGTATGACATCAACCAATCTACCACCGCAGCCCACCAGCCAGGATCGCGCACTGCTGCGTACGACCTTGCTAAAACTAACCGCAGGTCAAAAGATCTTGTGTGCCGTAGTCATCGCCGTCGTGGCGCTGGTCTGGTATGACCTGCTTAACCGGCTAGTGGAATTTGGCCGCGGTATCAACTACGAGGGCCTGCATGCACTAGGGGCCCGGGTGGTAACCCTGCTAAAAGAATACAACCCCTTCTTCTGGTGGGCGGTGGTCGCCTTGTGTACGCTTATTATTGCCTATTTTTTGTACGGTTTTGTACGGGCGGCGTTAAACCGTGCTCGCGCCAGGCACCTTCGCGAGGAAACCGTACAGATGTTGGCGACCCGCCTGTCCGAGCCCGCGCGCGAGGTCCTGCGCTGGTCCTGGCGCGACCCGCGCGAGCCACTGACCGTGGGCGATCTGCAACGCACCGCCGCCGAGCTGCGCAATGGTCGATACGCCAAGATCACCCTGGCACGACGACAGGCGGCGCTTTTAGCCGCTCCACCGAGCGCCCCGGCAAGCCCTAAAGACTTGCCAAGCGCCTGAAAATATGATCGACTATAGGGCATGAGTCCGCAACACGCCTCCTCTTTTAACGTCGCCGCCAGCAGTTTTTCTGCCGACGGCGCGTTGCGTGTTCCCTGCGCAGCCCTGCGTAGCCTCATTGGCGTTCCCGCCCTATCGCTTTCGCTGCTACTACCGATCGGTTGCCGAGCCTAGCGACGCGTGGCAGTTCGGCAGCCCTTTCCGGCCACATCTTTTTCCACCTCTACCGTAATTGATCTTAAAGAGCGTGTTGCACGAAGCTCCGGTGGTGGCGACAAACAAATATCCAGTTCCAACGAGGCTTTCCATGATTTCGAACCCGTCCGATAAATATCGTCCGTTCGTCCCCTTTACTCGCGACTTTTCCGAGCGCACCTGGCCCAGCAAGCGCATTACGAAACCGCCCATCTGGATGAGCACTGATCTGCGCGATGGCAACCAGTCTCTGATCGAGCCCATGAGTGTCGAGCGCAAGCTGCGGTTTTTCGAGCAGCTTCTGAAGATAGGCTTCAAGGAAATCGAAGTGGGTTTTCCGTCTGCATCGCAAACCGACTTCGATTTCGTGCGCAAACTGGTCGACGAAGACCGCATACCCGACGACGTCAGCATCATCGTATTGACGCAATCTCGTGAGGACCTCATCCGACGCACGGTCGAGTCTGCCGCAGGCGCCCGCAACGCCATCGTGCACCTGTACAACGCCTGCGCCCCGGCCTTTCGCAAGATTGTCTTTAGCATGAGCAAAGACGAAGTCAAGGAAGTCGCACTGACAGGCACCCGCCTGATCAAGGAACTGACCAGTCAGCATCCCGAAACCAACTGGCGCTACGAGTATTCCCCCGAAGTCTTCAGCACCACCGAACCCGAGTTCGCGCTGGAAGTTTGCAATGCGGTGACGCAGGAATGGCAGCCCACGCCGGAATCAAAGATTATTTTCAATCTGCCTGCCACCATCGAAGCCACGACGCCCAATATGTATGCAGACCAGATCGAATGGATGCATAAGAACCTGGCTCAGCGCGACTGCATTGTCCTTAGTGTGCACCCACATAATGACCGCGGTACGGCGGTAGCCGCTGCCGAACTGTCCGTCATGGCGGGCGCCGATCGCATCGAAGGCTGCCTGTTCGGCAACGGCGAGCGCACCGGCAACGTCGACCTGGTCACCTTGGCGCTTAACCTCTATACCCAAGGCATACATCCGGGTCTGGATTTTTCCGACATCGACGAAGTGCGCCGCTGCGTCGAGTACTGCAACCAACTACCTGTCCATCCTCGCCACCCCTATGCGGGCGACCTGGTCTTCACGGCGTTTTCGGGCTCGCACCAGGACGCCATCAAGAAAGGGTTTGCCCGGCAGGAAGCGGACGCCCCATGGGAAGTGCCTTATTTGCCTATCGACCCGGCCGACCTGGGCCGCAGCTACGATGCCGTCATCCGGGTCAACAGCCAATCAGGCAAGGGCGGGGTGTCGTACCTGCTGGAGCAAGAACACGGGCTGGTCTTGCCGCGCCGCTTGCAGATTGAGTTCAGCCGTGCCATTCAGCGCGTCACAGACGAAACAGGCGCTGAAGTGACGGCGGCAAAGGTGTTTGACATCTTCAATGAAGAATACCTGCAGCGCAATCAGCCCTGGCAATTGGTGCGTCACCGCATCACGGGCGATCCCAAGGCGGGCAGCGGCAAACAGTTTGCCATCGAGGTCGAACTCGAGCACAACGGAGAGGTTCGTCAGCTGGAAGGGCAAGGCGACGGCGCGATTTCTGCCTTCGTCAACGCCCTGGGCGCAGGCGTGCGCATCATGGACTATCACGAGCACGCCATCGGCACCGGCACGGATACCCGGGCGGCCAGCTATGTGGAACTGCGCGTAGGCGATTCCCCCACAGGATTCGGCGTGGGCATACATGAAGACATTGTCACCGCCTCATTCATGGCCATTCTTAGCGCTGTGAACCGGCATGTGGTCGCCGAAGGGGTGGACGCTCTGGCGGCATAGCCGTGCATAACTAGCCGCCGCAGCAGCGTTTGGGCACCTCTTATCCAACCAGCCTCTCGAGGCTGGTTTTTTTATGTCTGCCGCTGTGGCCGCAGCATGGGTCGAATGGCATGGCACTTGCCCGCAGTTGTACCGATGACGATGAGCCGAAGGCTCGTCCGGAACGACTTTTAAAGGAGAATGCTATGCGTAACGACGATCAGCGCCGTCGCGGCGATTTTAGTGGCCGTGAGTTCGGCCAAGGTAGCGCCAGAGACTATGATGAACGCGACTTCGGCGAGCCCGATTGGCAAGGCGGCGGGTACCGTGAGCGGGGACAGCACCGAGCAGAGTCGTCGCTATTTCAAAGCGGCCAAGAGCGACGTAACCAGTTCGAGCGCAGCAACTACGGCAATATGGACGACGACGGAGCGGGTGGACGGCGAAGCTCCCAATACGGCATGCATGAACGGTCTGGCCCGGAAACCGGCTACGGCGGATACGACGGAGAATACGGCGACTATGGTGCGCGCGGTAGCCGTGGCGGCAGAGGAACTGGCGCCGGTCAAGGTGGCGAGCTGGGCGGCTTTCAACGCGGCGACGACTATGGCAGTTCGGGATACGGCGGTGGCGGCGGCTACGGCGGTCGTGGCGGGCGCCACGGCGGGCGCGATCTGCCTTATCCGGGCGGCGAAGAATCAGAAGGCAATTACCGTGGCGACCAACGGTTTCAGTCGCCCGGCGGTGGAGCGGCCAACTGGGAGGGCGGCTCTTACCGCGGATTCGACCGGTTCGGCGGCGACGCCTCCGAAAGTCAAGGCGGTCGTTCACAGCGTTATATGCCCAAGGGTTATCAGCGTTCGGACGAGCGCATACGGGAAGACGTCTGCGAGCGCCTGGCCCATAGCGGCATTGATGTCAGCGAGGTGTCGGTCGATGTAGCACAGGGACATGTGACGCTGTCAGGCACGGTGCCTGAGCGGTATATGAAACATGCCATTGAAGATTATGCCGATGATTGCGCAGGCGTACAGGATGTAGATAACCGCATACGGGTGCAGCGCGGCGGCACCGGCGGATCGACACCGGGTGGACGGGCCCAGGACATCAGCGGCGCGGGCGGCACATCGCCAAGTGGTGGCGCCACCAGCGGTGGCAGCGAATCAGGTGGCGCCGGGGCGGTCAGCCCCAGCGCCCAGTCCAGCGACAAGGCCGGCAGTTAGCCCTTAAGCAAACTACCACGTGGGAGCGGGCTCCCACGTGACGTCCACATTGCGCTCTTGCGAGACACGCAACATGGACAGCAGGGGGAAGGCACGCCGACGGAAACTGACTGGCTGCGATATGGGATGCTCTTTCGAGTCGTTATCGTCGTTGTCGTCGGTTTCGTCCGACGACGTGTCGATCGCCATGGCCTGCTCAATACCTTTGATGGCTGATTCCAACTGGTCGCGGGTAATAACCCCGCGCTCGGGGAGCGTGTCGGTATAAGGCTTGCCGGCGGCTTGCAGGATAGGTAGGGCATCCTTGGCAAACATGAGTACTTCAGCGGCAGCTTTAGAGTGAAAGACAACTAGCATATTCGGTTTCCCTCAATAGACACATGCCTACACTACAGCATCTTCAAGAGGCTGCCAAGCCAGAAAATATCCGCATAATTTGCCGTGCGAGATATCTTCATGAAACCTGCTATCGGGCTCTTGCTGCTGGCCTTGGCGTGCGCACCAAGTTGGGCGCCGGCCCAAGGAACTTGCGGGCCATCGCCCCTGGGGGAACCCTGCGCGCAGGGTGGGGTGGCCAGCGCCGGTAATACCGAGCCATCGCTGCAGTTAGGCATCGGTAACCCCATACACCTGGCCACCGGCAACAAGTACCAAATGGAAACCGACCTGCCCGCCGGGCCCTGGGCGCCGGGCATCGAAATCGTGCGGCACTACAACGCACAAGATCGCCGCCCGTCATGGCTGGGCGCCGGCTGGCAGCTGTCTTACGACACACGTTTGCGGCGCGTGGGGCCGCGCTGGCAAATCGAACAGGCCGATGGCAGCCGTGTTGTCTTCCTCAACAGCCACGCTACCAGCGCCTTTGGGCATCACGGCAGCCTGTCAAGCCAGGGTGGTTTATGGGTATGGGCCTGGCCCAACGGACGACGCCTTACTTTCAACGCACAAGGCTACCTGGTGGGCATACATCACGATGGCCAGCTGCATGTGGACATACAGCGCGAACCTCCAGGCAGTCCGCTGGAGCACGCCATAACGCGCATCAGCAACGGAAGGGGGGTGGCGCTGACTTTCGCCTACGACATCGCGGACGGCCAGCGCCGCTTGCGCCATATCGACACACCCATAGGCCGGTTCAGTTACCTGCACCAGCCCGGGCAGCACGCGTTGCGGCTGGCAGCAGTGCTGCGCCCCGATGGCATGGAGCGGCGATATCTTTACGAGGCCCAGCGCCAGGCCGGCAACGACCACGCACTGACAGGCATCAAGATCGTCTCGGCCGACCAACAACACCAACGCCGCCTTAATACCTGGGCATACGATGCCCAAGGCAGAGCCATACTGTCCATCGCGGGGCCGCCAGACAGCACGGCGCAGAAGCTAAGCCTTCAGTATCTACGGTCACCAGAAACGCCGTCCGGGCTCACTGTGGTGCATGGCGCCCAAGGGCGAGAAACACGTTTCATCACGGCCGCGCATGGCCAACGCCTGCGGCTGACTGAAATCAGCAGCAGGGCCTGCCCGGCCTGCCCGTTGTCCCGCAGCGGCGTTCGATACGACCAGGCAGGCCGCCTGACCGAACTGGACGGCACCTTGTTGCAGCGCGATCAGCATGGCGTGATACGCAGCTTGCAGATCGCGGATTCGGGCTGGCCCGGGCTGGTCTTGAACTATCAGGCCGGCGGCGCCATGCATTCGTGGCAATCCACGCTCACGGGCATGGAGACCACGGCGTACAACCGTACCCACCGGCCTATCCGCCGCGACTATGCAAACGGCGACCATGTCATGTATTTCCACGATGGCGCGCAGCGGCCTCATCGCGTGCTCGAACACAGCCATGGCGGGCAGACGGTCATAAGTTCGCTAAGCTGGCGCGGCGCGCAATTGATGCGCATCGAGCATCCGCAAGAAACCGAATTACGCCGCTACGACGACCATCAACGCCTGCAACAGCGTCGGGTCAAGCGGCCCGCCACCGCCCACAGTGCCGCAATACGCTATACGGAATCATTCGAGTACGACACCGCACACCGGCTCGTCAGACACCACCTGCCGGAAGGCGGTTCGCTAGGCTACGAATGGCACACAGACGGCAGGCTCACCAATATCCAGTGGCATGATGTTGGCGGAAAAAGCCATGTGGTAATCGCCACAGGCCCCGGCAAGGCGGGATACCAGTACGGCAATGCACTACGCCTGGTCACCCTGCTGGACCGCGACGGCCGGGCTGGCCAACTGCGCTTATTGCGTGGCGATCAGCCCGTATGGATTACAAGCACGCAGTACGATGGGCAAGGGCGGCTGGCGCGCGAGCACCATGCCGTTCCGGATGCCAAGCACGACGAAACCTGGTCCTACGGCTACGATACCCAGGGGCGCCTGGCCGTCGCAACGCGCACAAGGCAGGACGACAACGAGGCGGCGCGAGACCCGCCTGAGCCTTATTGGTATGCCTGGCATAGTGATGGCAGCCTGGCCGCACAGCGGGTACAGGGCATAAGCAACAAGCCGGCCATCAAACGCGATGTCTCCGGCCTGCCCACGTCCATCGGTAGTCGCACATTGCGCTTTGGGGCCAACCGGCGCCTACAGCAGGTGGACGAAGGCAATACAGTAATTGCCCAGTACCACCACAACGCCTATGGGCACCGTATCGTCAGCCATGGCCCCACGGGCAGCCAGCATTTTCTTTATCTGGATAACCGAGTGGTCGCTCAACTGCCCGGCCATACCAGGCAGGCGCCCGATGCAGTCCTTGGCAAGACGGAAGCCGACGACCAAACGCCACGCCTGCCGGTCGGCCGGCGCTACATCTATGCGCATCACACGCCGGTCGGCTTCATTGACTATATCGACGGCGACAGCACGCAAGCCACCTTGTACTTTGTACACGCCGACCTTATCGGCGCGCCGCGACTGATCACCGACCATCAGGGCAAGCTACGGTGGCTGGCCAGCTATACCCCCATGGGCCAAGCGCAACGCCTGGCGGGCGACCTTGATATCGACCTGCGATTGCCCGGGCAAATTTTTGACGCCGCAACCGGTTGGCACGACAACGTGCTGCGCACCTATTTACCCGAATGGGGTCACTATCTCGAGCCCGACCCCCTGGGGCCAATACCCGGCAGCCAGGCGCTCGGGTATGCCGACCAGCAACCACGCCGCCATGTCGACCCCCTGGGCTTGCTGCTGTTTGCTTTCGACGGCACCCGGCATAGCCCTCAAACACAAAGCAACGTCTGGAAGCTAAGCCAGGCGTACCGCGATGGGCCCGTCTACTACCATGCCGGCCCGGGTAATTCGACATCCGTCGATTGGGATGCCGCCACGGCCTCGAGCGCGCCGCAAATCATCGAGAATCAGTGGCAATCCCTGCTGGATGTCTTGCATCAGTCCAGCAACACGGGTGAACACATCCCGATAGACATCATCGGCTACTCGCGCGGCGCTGCCCTGGCCCGCCACTTCGGCAATCTGATCAATCAGCACATGACCGGCACGCTATTCGCGTTTCAGGACACGCTGCGTGGAGTAATCAGCGCCTGTGTAGACCTGCGTTTCATGGGCTTGTTCGACACCGTGGCCCAGTTCGGGCTGGGCGGCTTGAACAACGCCCAATACGATTTGTCGATTTCTCCGGCCTGGGAATGGGTGGCCCATGCTGTAGCCCTGCACGAGCGACGCTGGCTATTGCCTTTGACCAGCGCCGCCGACGCCCATGGGCATAACGTTATCGAGGCCCCCTTCATTGGCGCCCATGCTGATATCGGCGGCGGTGTGCTGCGCGGCATGTCTTCCGGCATCCACCATCAGGCGGACCTGTCTGACGTGGCCCTTAACTGGATGCTGTGGCAAGCCCGTGCCGCAGCGCTGATGTTCGATCTGTCGGACCCGGCAGATCGGCAAATTACCCATCCCGTGTTGCACGACGACCGCTCTGTCGCCGCGCGCAGTGTGCAAGACGGCGATCGCAGCGTGGCCTTTGCAAGCGGCGAACGGCAACACGCCTATCAGGACGACCACGCCCGCTTGGGCCGCGAACAGCGCGCACAAACCGAAGCCTTGATCCAGCGACTGGAAGACTGGCGCAGGCAGGCCGGCGCTGCAGTCGGGATGGTCGACATGGCGGGCTATGCACGGTGGCTGCACGATGAACTGGGCTGGGGTCCCATAAGCCCCTAGCGGCAATTCACGTTATCATTTAGGCCTTCCCGGCGCCCAGGATAACCAGGCGGCCGGCACCGTGCGCGACTGGCCTTCCAGCAGCGCCGCCTTTCGTTACCAATACAGAACCGGTCTTATGCTTGCAGGGCAACAACAACACTTAATCTCCTTGATCCAGGATGCCGTGCGCAGCATACTGCCCGACGCCACAGCCAAGGTGCTCCTGGAGCGGCCCAAGGTTGCCGCGCACGGCGATGTGGCCAGCAATGTGGCCATGCAACTGGCCAAGCCAGCCGCACGCAACCCGCGCGAACTGGCGCAGCAAATCGTCGACATCTTGCTGGCCCAGCCGGCAAGCGCGCAGCTTATAGATAGCGCCGAAATTGCCGGCCCGGGCTTTATCAACTTCCGGCTTTCGACGGCAGCGCGGCACGAAGTACTGAATGCCATTGCTGCCGACGGCCCCCGATTTGGGCATCGCCCGCCGTCGCCAGACAAGATCATGGTGGAGTTTGTCTCGGCCAATCCTACCGGGCCGCTGCATGTCGGTCACGCACGGCAAGCAGCACTGGGCGATGCCCTATGTCGCCTGTTTACCTCGCAGGGCCTGGACGTCACGCGCGAGTTCTATTACAACGACGCGGGCAACCAGATCGATAACCTGGCAGTCAGCGTGCAAGCGCGCGCCAAGGGCATTGCGCCCGACGCCGACGATTTTCCCGCGGATGGCTATAAGGGCGACTATATCGCCGACATCGCCAGGGATTTCCAGGCAGGGGCTGTGGTCCAGGCCAGCGACGGCCAGGCCGTCACGGCCAGCGGCAACGTAGACGAGCTGGACGATATCCGCGCGTTCGCCGTGGCTTATCTGCGTCGCGAACAAGATTTGGACCTGCAAGCGTTTGGCCTGCAGTTCGACAACTACTATCTGGAAAGCTCGCTCTACACCAGTGGCCGCGTCGACAAAATCGTGCAAGAGCTCATCGCCAGCGGCCATACCTATGAAAGCGAAGGCGCCTTGTGGCTGCGCAGCACCGAGCTGGGCACGGGCGACGACAAAGATCGTGTCATGCGCAAGTCCGAGGGCGGCTATACCTATTTTGTGCCCGACGTGGCCTACCACGTGGCCAAATGGGAGCGGGGTTTTCACCGGGCCATCAACATCCAGGGCACCGACCATCATGGCACGATCGCCCGCGTGCGCGCCGGCCTGCAAGCCCTGGACATAGGCATACCCAAGGACTTCCCCGCCTACATCCTTCACAAGATGGTGAAAGTGGTGCGCGAGGGCGCTGAAGTCAAGATCTCCAAGCGCGCGGGTAGCTACGTCACGATGCGCGACCTGATCGACTGGGTGGGACGCGACGCCGTGCGCTACTTCCTGAGCCAGCGTCGGGCTGACTCGGAATTCGTCTTCGATATCGATCTGGCTTTGTCCAAAAGTGAAGAGAACCCGGTGTACTATATTCAGTATGCCCATGCCCGCATCTGCTCGATGCTGGCGCAATCGGCCCAACTGCACGACAGCATTCCGACGGCAGCGGTAGACAAGCTGGTGGCTCCCACCGAGTTCGCCTTGTTGCAGCGCCTGGCCGAATACCCGGCCACCCTGGCACTGGCAACACAAGAACTCGCGCCGCATCACCTGGCATTCTGGCTGCGCGACTGCGCCGCCGATTTCCATGCCTGGTATAACGCCGAGCGCGTGCTGGTGGACGACACGGAACTGAAGTTGGCACGCTTGCGTTTGGCACGCGCTACCGGCCAGGTCATCGCCAATGGCCTCGAATTGCTTGGGGTGTCCGCCCCCGAAAGGATGTAAACCCGCTTATGGCACGCAACAGTCGCAAGACCACCTCCAAATCCGGCGGCAGCACGCTTTTTGGCATCATGATCGGCCTGATCTTCGGCTTGGCGGCCGCTGTGGCAGTCGCGCTGTTTGTTACCCAGGTGCCCATGCCTTTCGTCGACAAAGCCAGCCGCGACCCGGCTAAAACGCTGCTGCCCGATGTGCGTAACGCGCCCGACCCCAACATTGGCCTGTACGGCAAGGACGGCGCGGCCGGTGTAGCGCCTACCGGCCCTACCGCCACACCTCCCTTGCCGCTGCCCGGTGTTGCCGGCGCGAACCGCAGCGGGGACAACCTGGGCGATCTCATCGCCAGCCTGGCCAGCGGCGATGCGCCGCCTGCCCCGGCCCGCTCGGCACCCACGACTACACCGGTACCCGGCACCGAGGCGCCTGCGACCCCGGCGCCAGCAGCGGCTGCCAAAACCCAAACGACTTACTTCCTGCAGGCCGGCGCATTCCGATCCGAGAAAGACGCCGAGGCCATGAAAGCCCGTATCTTATTGATGGGACTGCCCGCCGAAGTGCAACAAGCACAATCCAATGGGGCTACCATCAATCGTGTGCGCGTCGGGCCTTTCAAGGGTATAGACGAAATGAATCGCTCTCGCGCCCGACTGGGCGCCGAAAAAATCGAGTCTTCGGTGGTGCGCCCTTGACCGGCCACCACCCGATGAACTTGTCAGTATGTTTTGAGTCTTAATGGCTTTGATTCACCAGGAAAATCCATATGTCGCTAAAGAACCTGTTAGTCCGCTCGCTTGCCATTGCCGCCGTCAGCGCCGGCGCGCTGTTTGCGCCGCTGGGCGTGGCCCAGGCCGCTGAAAATTACGTAACGGTAGAGCCGCCACAGCCGTCCGACACCACCGGCAAGATCGAAGTGCTGGAGTTCTTTGCGTATACCTGCCCGCACTGCAACACCATAGAACCCATGGTGCAGAAGTGGGCCAAAACGCTACCCGACAACGTCGTGCTGAAGCCCGTTCCGGTAGCCTTCAATGCCAGCATGGCAGACCTGCAGCGGCTTTACTACTCGCTGGAAGCCCTCGATCGCCTTGACCTGCACGCCGAGGTCTTCACCGCCATACACAAAGAGCGCAAGCGCATCTACGAAGCCGACGCGATCGCCGACTGGGCCGCCAGCAAGGGCGTGGACAAGCAAGCGTTCATCGATGTCTTCAACTCGTTCGGGATCACATCCAAAGTGTCGCGCGCCAACGAGCTGGCAAAACTGTACAAGATAGAAGGCACGCCCAGCATTGCCGTGGGCGGCAAGTATGTAACGTCCCCCACCATGACCAACAGCTACGAGGCGACCATAGAAGAGGCGCAACGGCTGGTTGAGGAAGTCAGCCGCAGCTAAGCGGTGGAAACCGTCCACGAGCTCGACACCCAGTTGATGCTCGTTATTTATCTGGTCGCCATTACCGCCGAGGCCATGTCCGGAGCGCTGGCGGCCGGACGTCGCCATATGGACATCTTTGGTGTGGCCGTCATTGCCTTCGTTACCGCCCTGGGCGGCGGCACCATCCGCGACGTCATTCTTGGCCACTACCCCATAGGCTGGACCCAGCACCCCGAGTACGTCTACCTGGTGCTGGGCGCCGGGCTATTGACTACGGTGATAGCGCGCTACATGCATCGCCTGCATCGCATTTTTCTTGCGCTGGATGCCATGGGCTTGATCGCGTTCTCGCTGATAGGCAGCAATATTGCGCTGGCATTGGGTTACCCGACTGTCGTGGTGATCATGTCCGGCATGATCACCGGCATCAGCGGGGGCATCTTGCGCGATGTGCTTTGCAACCAAGTGCCGGTCGTATTCCGGCGCGAGCTATATGCCAGCGTTTCGCTGGCCGTCTGTGCGCTTTTCCTGATACTGAAAGCGCAGGGCGTAGGCATGAACCTTAATACGGCAATTTGCTTCACCAGCGGCCTGAGCTTGCGTCTGCTGGCCATCCATTTTCATTGGCGGCTGCCTACCTTTACGTATCGCCAACGCTGGGATTGATTTCTCCGGTAGCAGCATGCAAGGCCTGCGCGATATCGGCAATCAGGTCTTCCGGCGACTCCAGGCCAATATGCAGGCGGACTACGGCGTTTCCACTCTGCCGCCAGTAGCCGTGGCCCTGCAGAAGCGAGGTATCCACCAATTGGACGAGGCTTTCAAAGCCGCCCCATGAAAAGCCAATGCCAAACAAGGCCAGGCCATCCACAAAACGCCGGGCCTGTTCGTTGGACAGCTTCAGTTCTACGGCAAGCATGCCGTTGGAACCGGTGCAGTCCCGCTTCCAGAGCGCATGCCCGGGATCTTCCGGCAGAGCCGGATGATAAATGCGTTCGACTTCGGTACGACTTGCCAGGAAGGCGCACACGCGCAACGCGTTGTCGGCGCTTTGCCGCATCCGGATAGGTAGCGTGCGCGCGCCGCGTAAGGCCAGCCAGGCGTCGTCCGCGCTGATTGAATACCCCATCGCATAATGGGTTTCGCCCAGGCGCTTGATCAGACCGGCGTCCTTGGCCATGACGGCGCCCAGCATCAGGTCGGAGTGCCCGCCCACATATTTCGTGCCTGCCACGATAGATACGTCCGCGCCCAGATCCAGCGGGCGGTATATATAGCCGGAGCCCCAGGTGTTGTCGACAGCCAGTATCAGCCCATGCTCGTGCGCAAAGCTGGCCAGCGCAGGGATGTCCAGCATCTCGAACAGCAGGGAGCCAGGAGACTCCACGTAAAGCATGCGCGTGTTGGGCCGCAGTTGCCCCTGCAGTTGCGCGACGGTGGCATGGCAGTAGCTAACTTCGATATCCATGCGCGACAGCACCGTCTTGTCCAGATAACGGACGGGGCCATAGGCGCAATCTGCCACCAGCACGTGATCTTTAGCATCAAGCAGGCTGAACATGGCCAGCGTGATCGCGGCGAGGCCGGACGACGCCAGGAAGGCGCGGTCCGCCCCCTCGAGCTCGCAGAACACGTCCTCGAGCGCGGCATGGGTATCCATGCCCATGCGCCCATAGGTTACGCGGCGCTCGCCCCTGGCTTTGGCCGCCTGCGCCTTGTCCAGCGCCGCCAGATTCTCGAAACGTACTGTACTGGTGCGCATGGAAGGCAAAGCTACCGGGGCAGCGCCCGTTACGGGATCGAAGCTGGCCATGCCAGTATGTTGCAGCAGGGTGTCCAGGCGGGCAGAGGTGGGTTTGGCCATGGTGTGTGGTAAAAGAATTCCAGATAATCCAACCCCGATGATAATGGATACCGCTACGGCGCATCATGCTGACTTTCGACATCGCCCTATCGTTCTTTGGCATCGCCGTGCTGCTCGCGCTGGCGCCCGGACCCGACAACGTGTTCGTCGTGATGCAGTCGGCCCTGTGGGGTCGCAGCTCGGGCATGTTGGTCGTGCTGGGGCTGTGCACCGGCCTTATCGGTCACACGGCTGCAGTCGCAATCGGGCTGGCCGCCATTTTTGCGACATCCGCAACCGCCTTTAATTTTTTGAAGCTTGCCGGCGCCGCCTACCTGGTTTATTTGGCGTGGGGGGCCTTGACCGCCAACGGTCGCCCGACCACAGATGACAAGCCCTTGCATAGCAGCGGCCTTGCGCTGTATCGGCGCGGGATAGTCATGAATCTGACCAATCCCAAGGTGTCGATCTTTTTTCTTGCCTTTCTGCCGCAGTTCACCACGCCTGCGCGGGGTTCGGTGGCGCTGCAAACCTTATTGCTTGGTGCGCTCTTCATGCTGGCAACGCTACTGGTATTTGGCGTGCTGGCCTGGTTTGCAGGTGCCCTGGGCGAGAAGATGCAGTCTTCCGCGAGATGGCAGAAACTGCTTAACCGGGCGGCGGGCGTGGTGTTCCTGGGACTGGCCGTGAAGCTGGCGATGTCTCATCGGTAGCCCGGCGCGGCTACACCACCAAGGCGGTCAAACCGATAGCCAACAACATGAACAGCGACACCCGTCTCACTCGTTCTTGATGCTGGCCCATAGACCACCGATGCAAGAGGGCCCCCAACAAGCTGGCCAGAACAGCAGCCGGCAACAAGAGCAGAATATAGACGCCCTGCTGGGCCGTAAGTAAGCCACCGACAGCTAATGGCACCAGGGTTGCGACTTGCGCCATACTGAAATAGACCAAGCTTACTGCCCGCAGCACGGCCATTGGCAAAGAGCGATCCGACAACATATATAGAATGACCGGCGGCCCGCCTATGCCGGCGATGGCCGTCATAACGCCGCTTAAGGCACCGGCTGCTGTGTCCTGAACCAGGCCACGCCGACCGCGATAATGCCACCCGGCCAACATCAGAAGCGCGACCAGAATCACAATGACAGCGATCGTCTTGCGCATGACGGCAGGGTCCACCATATGCAGCATGGCAAGACCGATAGGCAAGCCCAGCAATGAGGGAACGAACAGGCGCGCAACCAGCCGCCAGTCGACATTACGCAAAGCGTCTGGCAGCATTTGAAAGGTGGTCAGAAGATTCAGACTTAGCACCAGCACCACGACATCGGTGGGTGACATCAGCAAACTGAACACCGGCGCCATCAGCAAGCCGGCGCCAAATCCCGAGAAGCCCCTCATGGCGCTACCGACAAAGGTAGCGCCGGCCAGTACAGCAAATATGGGCAGCGAGGGCAGGTGCTGCAACGCCCAGTCGGGGATCACTTTGCTCTATTTAGCTTTGCATGCCCCAGCGCCGAATCGTGCACTTTTCCAGAGAGTTGAATATGACGTTCTCGACAAACAGGCCGATGAGTATCACCATGAACAATCCTGCAAAGACACTGGGTATTTCAAGCATGTTCTTGTTCTGATAGATAAACCAGCCCAGGCCCCCCGAGCCGGAACTGACTCCAAAAACGAGCTCCGCGGCAATCAGGGTTCGCCAGGCAAATGCCCAACCGATCTTCAGTCCGGACAAGATGCTTGCAAAGGCCGCCGGAATAAGTATGCGCCACACGTAGCGGAATCCGCCCAGGCCGTAGTTGCGCCCCACCATCCGCAGCGTAGGCGAGACCGACAGAAAGCCCGAATGGGTATTTAACGCGACCGCCCACAGCACCGAGTGCACCAGTACAAAGACCAGGCTGCCCTCGCCCAGTCCAAACCAGATCAGGGCCAAGGGCAACAAGGCAATGGCTGGCAGAGGGTTGAACATTGCCGTCAGTGTTTCGAGGATGTCCGTACCGATGCGTGTGGTAATGGCCAATACCGTCAGCAAAGCAGCCAACGCGATTCCCACTGCGTAGCCGACGAGCAGTACGCGTATGGATGTCCAGGCCTTAAGCAGCAGTCCGCCCGACGCAATACCCTCGAACAGCGCCCTCACCGTGTCCACGAACGTGGGGAATATCAAGGGGTTGTTCAGGTTATTTGCGTAGACCTGCCAGATCACGGCAAGGACCACAAGAATAAAAAGCTTGCGTATGCCACCGATGTTGGACACACGCTCCCATGCAGACAATGGCTTCTCGACGATTCCGAAAGACTCCGAGGCGATGGGCTCGTAGTGCACTTCGGGGCGTGGCCGCCTCATCTCGATAGAATCAGGCATGATGCACCTCCCGTTCATCTTCGACCTTGTCGGCGAACAGCATGTGGTTGATCTTGTCTTCCAACGCCTGATGCAGGGCCGGATCGTGCTCGTCCCGCGCGAGGCTGTTCAGTTCGGCCTTCACCTGCCCAGGGTGCGGTGTCAGCAACAATATGCGGCTACCGATTCGTATGGCTTCGGGAATGGAGTGCGTCACGAACAGAACCGTGAATTTGGTGTCGTCCCATAACTGCAGTAGCTCGTCCTGCATCTTGCGGCGGGTCAAGGCGTCCAGCGCGGCAAACGGCTCGTCCATCAAAAGAATGGCCGGCTCCATTGCCATGCCGCGCGCGATGGCTACACGTTGCTTCATCCCGCCGGACAACATATGCGGGTGGCTGTCAGCAAACTTGGTCAAATTGACCTTGGCGATATATTCCAAGGCTTTCTCGCGCGCTTCTCGCTTGTTCAGCTTTCCGCTGGCATGCAAAGGAAAAGCGACATTCTCGGCTATGGTCTTCCAGGGCAGCAGCTGATCGAATTCCTGGAAAACCATCATGCGGTCCGGGCCGGGGCGTTGCACTTCGCGGCCTTGCAGCCGGATGGTGCCCTCAATAGGCGTCAGGTAACCGCCCACAGCCTTCAACAAGGAAGACTTGCCGCAGCCGGAAGGTCCCAGCAGCACGAATCGATCGCCCGATTCCACACTGAAACTGACTTTGTAGGTTGCCGTAATTAA